>Ga0307379_10000422_pt1 | contig 72078 bp, 57 predicted proteins | sample UN2MG_FD_202237 | JGI IMG/M metagenome (GOLD analysis project Ga0307379, IMG submission 202237) | Soil microbial communities from Risofladan, Vaasa, Finland - UN-2 | ecosystem: Environmental > Terrestrial > Soil > Coastal area > Acid sulfate soil | place: Finland: Risofladan, Vaasa | collected... | reverse complement strand
ACGGCTCCCAAAGCATCGCCGTGGGCTTTATTCCTCCGCCTCCTTCGGAGGCTCAGAACGCGGCCACCTGTCTCGAAGGAGACTACACGCACCCTTCTGCCGAGGTCGGCTTGACACGGAGGGGCGAAGCGAATACGATGCTGCGTCAAAGGCAGGGGGGGGGATGGCGAGCATTCTCCAAAGGAGGTGTGGATGAGCAAGCGACTATTGGCTCGTGGAGGCGGCGCGGCGATTGTCCTGGCCCTGGGGCTGGCGCTTCTGGCCGGGTGCAGCCATCCCGCCAGCGTGGGCGACTACTTCGCGCACCGGGGCAACGACCTGGCGCAGATCGTGGACCTCGGGGTGACGTGGAGCTCGAAGCCCTATGGCTCGGTCTACGCGTGCCTGCTCGGCTTCAGTTCGATCGGCGTGGGGCACGTGGACGGCCACTTCGCCGGCCTCGGCGGCGGCAAGGTGGGCGTGTTCCGGCACTACCACAAGGTCTGCGGGCTGCTCCTGTGGACCTATGAGGAGCTGGGCTGGCGCGAATTCGACATCACGAAGCCCGAGACCCTGTACCGCTGGCACAATGGCCCCATCGGCTACGTGAAGTACTTCGAGCGCAAGCCGGCCTACTGCCCTTCATGAACGAAGTATCTCCACGTAGGTTACGTGGGTGTAGTGGCCAACGCGCGGTTCATGGAAATGTTCGACCTCCTCGGCGGGTTCTTCCTCCTCGACCTTTGCGGCGACGACGGCACCGGCGAGAGCCGCTGGCCCTGGCAGGGTCCGGGCGCCAAGAACGAGTGCTATCGCCCCGATCTGCCGTTCTGAGGCGCGACGCCTCGCGTCGCATCCGGGCCGCTCATGCACCAGGGGGCAGGCGTCGTGCCTGCCCCCTGGCATGTTCTGGGCGCGGCCGCCGCGGCGGACTACTTGGCCGCCGGCTGCGGCGCGGGGCCTTCCGGCTTCTCCGCCGGCCGGTTGTAGTAGTCGGCCAGCTCCTTGAGGATCTGCTTGTTGTACATCCGCCACGAGCACACGGGCACGTAGTGGAACCGCCCGTCGGGCGGGTCGAAGTACACGTGCACGCTCGGGCAGCGCTCGAGCCGCTCGGTCTCCACGATCGGGTCGTCCTCGAGCGGCAGGATGATCACGCGCAGGGCGTCGTGCACGGTCATGTGCTTGCGGCGTGTCTTGCTGAAGTTGCCGAACGGGGCGCGCAGGAGCGTGGCCAGGATGTGGTAGAGCTTGCCGACGCCCTTGCCCTTGAAGGCTTGGCCGATCGCCACGTGCCGCCGCACCGTGCGCCAGATGCCCACGAGGCCAGCCAGCTTCATCAGACCCAGCGCCCTGCCCAGCCGCCCCAGGGCGCTCTTCCCCCACCGCTCCTCGCGGGCCAGCAGCCGCTTCTCCAGCGCCAGGAACGCCTCGGCCAGCTTCGGCAGCGAGGTCTTCAGATAGCGGTCCACGGGCACGTACTTCGCGCCGTCCGAGATGAGCAGGTAGAAGCTCTCGCAGTTCGGGTGCGTGCCGTAGTAGGGCAGCGCCTCGCGCCCGAACAGCCGCGCGATGGCCTGGAAGTGCGATGCCGTGCCCAGCGGGATGAACTTCACGTCCGTGCCCGGGAAGCAGTCGGCCAGCAGCCGCTCCACGTCCTCCGTCGTCATCCGGTCGGGCAGGTAATCGAACTCCGTGCCCTTCCAGGTCTGGACGAGCGGCATGAGGTAGATGCCGTGGAGGATGTGGCGCTGGCCGTGGCAGAACTCGAGGATTTCCGGCACTTCCTTGTCGTTCAACCCCCAGGCGAGGCAGGTGACGTAGCTCACGCGGGCGCGGGGGAGCTTCTTGAGGTTCTCGACGGCCTGGAGCTTCTTCTCGAGCACCTTCGCGCTGCCGCGGAGCTGCTTGTAACAGGTCGGCTTGCTGCCGTCGTACGAGACGAGCAGGTGGGCGCGGCTCGCCACGATCTTGCGGCAATACTCGGGGTCCGCCAGCCGCAGGCCGTTGGTGAGCACGCGCGTGCGCAGGTCGTACTTCCGCGCCAGCTCGACGATCTCGGGCAGGTCCTCCCGCACCGTCGGCTCGCCGCCGAACAGCGCCACCGTGGGCAGCGGCGTGAACTTCGCCAGGTGCTGGAAAATCTTCTCGAAGTGCTCCAGAGGCGGGTCGAATGCGAAGCCGTGCGAGAACACGCCGTCCGCGCACATCGGGCAGTTCAGGTTGCAGCGATTGGTCACGTCCACGAACGCATAGGTCGGCGCCCGGTGGTGCGCGCAGTCCACACACGTGACCTGGCAGCCCTCGTAGGCGAAGCCGGGGTCGAGGTTCCGCTTGATGAAGTGCCGCTCGGCGTCGGACGACAGAAACGTCTCGTTCGGCCCGCACTTCGGGCAGTCTTTCACGAGGTAGACCTTGCCCTCGCGTGTCGCCCGCTCCGTGGGCACTAGGTCGCCGCACTTGGTGCAGTAGGACTTGTTCACCTTCGATGCCTCTCCTGGCCCGGAAGCCACAATCAGCCAGCCCTGTATTGTACTCACCGCCCGTGACTCGGTCAAGGATCGCCTCGGGGCGCAGAATCCCGACTTAGTTGGTTGAGTATTGTAGCATGGCCCTGCCGCCATGTCAAACGCAGCGCTTCAGTGCCTCTCGCGCGACGGGCCGCTCCGCCAAGGCCCGAACACCGTTGTGCTCAAGCTCGCGAGCGAGATCGGCACGGCCTACGGCGGCTGGGCCTTCGCCTTCCAGGCCGCCGCGCCCGATGGCGTCCTCCTCCTGCCCGAGGCCGTTTCGTAAGTTGTGCCAGGCACGGTCTTCATTCCGCGGCATGCCCTTTCCAGATCGCCTTGATGGTTCTCTCCTGGCTGAATCCATCGGGCGAGGCCTCGCTGCGGGTGTTCGCCCGATACCAGCTCAGCCTGCCCTTCGTGCCTTTCAGCGGCTCGGAGAGACATACCAGCCCCGGCATCTGGAGCCATCCGCTCGGGTCGTTCTTGCGGAGCCAGTCCCAGGCATAGCGCAACCAGGCGTTGCGGTAGTCTTCCTCCTGGCGCGCGAACCAGTCAATCTCGCATGATCCCCAGGCATAGGGGAACCCGACGTGCTGGCCTGCCTTGCCGGTGGCGTAGCCGTTGTCGAATTGGATGTAATATGGCAGGTGGTCGCATTTCCAGCCGCTGGGCGTCACCCCTCCCGCACTCCTGCCGAAGATCGTGTCGCCGTAGCCCGCTCGCAGCACGCATTTCTCGGGCGACCCCACCACGTCCACGGGTCTCAACTGCATTTGGTGCATGTCGAGCAGCAGCCTGCCGTTCTCCACGATGCCGGGCGAATGCTGCGAGTTGAGCAGGATGAGATGCCGGCGCGCGTTGGCTTTCGCGTAGCGCCGCAGCCTCCCCAGGACATCGAACCAGTGGGCATGGCCGGGATCCTTGCGATCCATGTGCCCAATCATGCCCAGATGAATGACCTCGTAGCCGCAATCGAGGTATCGGCGGCAGCAGTAGTAGAACCACAGCCGCGTCTCCATCTTGCTGATGTCGGGCGGCAGGCACCCGTGGCCGTGGCCACGGTATCCGTCGTCGTAGATCATCTTGCGGTGATCGAAGTTCCGATTCTCCGGCTTCAGCCCGAACTCGGCGAAGACCCACGCGGGAATGGGGATGGTGTCCATGCCGGCGGATACGGTCTCGAAGACCCCGGCCTCCAGAAGCATCTCCGGGTCTTCCTTGTGGAGCATCTGGGCCAGCTCACGTGCCTTGCTGAAATGCGTCTCGATGTCGACCTCTACGTCGCCCTCCCACCAGATGAGCGCCACCCGTCCAATGAACTTGGCGCCAACATTCTTGATCATGCGGACGTCTTCGGCGAGCTGGGTGCTGCCAGACAAGCCGAGCATGTTCAGCGATCGGGCCAGGTAGCTCTCCAGAACCTCGCGCGAGATCGTGCCGTCGAAGTGATACCGGGAAGGCTTCTCAGCCGCTGCGCTCTCAAGACCGCCCACGATGCCTCCTAGCGCCAGCACTGCCGGCAACACGACCGAACGCTTCCACTCTCTGGTCAATGCTTGCATCAGCGATCCTTTCCCCCTGTTTTCCGTAAGGTTCCCATCTTGCGCCCCCAAGATGTTCGAGGACTCGCAGGCGGCGCTCTCCGGCAGAAGAAGGACGGAATAGGGCGCGGCTGCTATCTCCTGAATTGCGGCAGGTGCTCGGCGTGGGCGGCGAGGAGGTCGGCGGCCAGGAGCTGGGCCTTGGCGAGCGAGCCGACCGAGCCCTCGGCGACGAGGGCCTGGATGAAGAGGCCGCGGTCGCCCTTGAGCGCGGCGTCCACGATGGTTTCGATGACGGCGATGCGGCTGGCGAGGGTCGCGGCGAGGCCGCTGGGCAACTCGCCCAGGCCGATCGGCCGCAGGCCACTGGCGTCGGCGATGGCGGGACTCTCCAGGATGGCCTCGGGCGGCAGGTTGGTGACCTGGCCGCGATTGGGGAGATTCGCCGAGTAGATGCGGCCGGCATCGGTGTCCACGCTGTCAATGATGCTGATGACCTGCTCGTGCTCGCCGCCGCCGGAGCCGAGATAGGCGTCGGGCAGCGGCTCCTGGCCGAGGGCGACGCGGCGCATCTGCTCGTAGGCGCGGTCGCCACGCTCGATGGTATCCTCCATGCTGAACACGTCCACGCCGAGGGTCTTCCCATAGTAGGCGCCGCCGCGGGTGAGCTGGGGGAAGAACTCGATAGCGTGGCGGTCGAGCACGGCGGGGAAGGCGCCGAAGAGGGCGAACAGGTGCCAGGAGAAGGGGTTGTCAATCTTCGCGAGCGCCTCGGGGCCGTCGCCGAGCGCGGCGAAGGCGTCGAGCAGGCGGTCGGGCTCGGCGCCGAGCCGTTTCGCGACCTCGGCCCGAACGGCGGGCCAGGCGTCGCGTCCCTTGTGGCGGAACTCGGTGAACCAGGTCATGTGGTTGAGGCCGACCGCCGTGTACGTGACCTCCTTGAAGGGCACCTTGAGGAAGCCGGCCAGGTACTGTGCGACGCCGAGGACGCCGTGGCAGAGGCCGACGACGTTGGCCCCCGTGGCCTTGCGAATGGCGCGGCACACGGCCGTCATGGGGTTGCCGTAGTTGAAGAAGAGGGCCTGGGGGCACAGGTCGAGCACGTCCTTCGCCACGGCCACCATCGCGGGAATCATGCGGAGCGCGCGGGAGAGTCCGCCCGGCATGGCCGTGTCGCCGACGGGCTGGAAGACGCCGTGCTTGCGGGGGATCGTGATGTCGTTGGCCCAGGCTCGGCGGCCGCCGACGCCGACGGTGCAGATCACTGCGTGCGCGCCGGGCAACAGGTCGCGGCGGTCGAGCGATGCGGCGATGCGGACGGGCGCGCCCTTGGCCGCGACCATCTTCGCCACGAGCTTCTCCGCCACGTCGAGCGCCTCGGGACGGATGTCCACCAGCCCCAGCTCGACCTCCTTGCCCGTGCGGATGATGTCGGCCACGAGGCCGCGGGTGAACGACACGCTGCCGGCGCCGATGAGGACGTACTTCGACGACATGGGTGCCTCCTTCTCCCGTTTACCCTCCCGCGGGCGCCGAAGCCCGCGGGAGGGAGGATGAGTGAGTATTGGAACCTTCGGGAGGGATTGTGTCAAGTGCCTTGACACGCCGGCATGGCGCCTCTATAGTTGCGTGCATCACTCTTGAGGAGGCCCGACATGGCGAAGCTGACGATTCGCGTCGAGGACAGGCTGGGCACGATCAGCCCGATGATCTACGGGCACTTCGCCGAGCACCTGGGCCGCTGCATCTACGAGGGCCTCTGGGTGGGCGAGGGCTCGGCCATCCCGAACACGCGCGGCATCCGCAACGACACGGTGGCCGCGATGCGCAAGCTGCGCGCGCCAGTCGTCCGCTGGCCGGGCGGCTGCTTCGCCGACGACTATCACTGGCCCGACGGCATCGGCCCGCGCGAGGCGCGCCCCAGCCGCCTGAACATCTGGTGGCACGACACGGAGTCGAACCACTTCGGCACCCACGAGTTCATTGACCTGTGCCGCCAGACGGGCGCCGAGCCCTACCTCTGCCTCAACGTCGGCTCCGGCACGCCCGAGGAGGCCGCGGCCTGGATCGAGTACTGCAACTGCGCGCGCCCGACCACCCGCGCCCAGCAGCGCGCCGCGGGCGGCAGCCCCGAGCCGTTCCGCGTGAAATACTGGGGCGTGGGCAACGAGAACTGGGGCTGCGGCGGCCGCTTCGCGCCCGACGACTACGCCCGCGAGTACCGCCGCTTCGCCTGTTACCTGCGCGGCCGCTCCTCGACGCCCATCGAGCTCGTCGCCTGCGGCCACACCACGCCCGACTGGAATCGCAGGTTCCTCGAAACCCTCGGCGACTTCCGCATGCTCGACCACCTCTCGGTCCACCGCTACTACAACTGCGGCCACGCCACCGAGTTCACCGACACCGAATACTACAACCTCTACCCCCACGCCCTCCAGGTGGAGCAGGACATCGCGGAGGCGGCGACGGCCATCGCCCTCTACAACCGCACGGGAAAGAAGGTCGGCGTCATCGTGGACGAGTGGGGCGTGTGGCACCCCGAGGCCAGGGGCGACAGCGGACTCTACCAACGCAACACCCTCCGCGACGCCCTCGTCGCCGCCGCGTGCTTCGACGTCTTCAACCGCCACGCCGACGTGGTGACCATGGCCAACATCGCCCAGACCATCAACGTCCTCCAGTGCGTCGCCCAGACGCAGGAGGAGAAGATGTGGCTGACGCCGACGTATCACGCCTTCGACCTCTACAAGGAGCACATGGGCAACGCCAGCGTGCGGGTAGACGTGGAGGACATGCCGACGGTGGAGGCCCGGAAGGCGGATGGGGCGGTGGTGCAGCTCCCGGTGATCAGCGCCTCGGCCTCTGTGAATCCCGAGAAGAAGACGCTCCTCCTCACGCTCCAGAACCTGCACCTGACCGAGCCGTGCGACGTCGTGGCGCGCCTGCGCGACGGCTCGGCCGAGAAGATCGTGGCCCGACTCCTCACGGCCCGCGACGTGCGCGACTGCAACGGCCCCGACGCTCCGGCCAAGGTGAGGCCGCGCACCTTCGAGGGCGTGGCCAGGGGCAGCCAGGTCCGCGCCACGCTGCCCCCGCACTCGCTTGTCGCCGCGAAGGTCTCCCTTCGCTGAGGCCCTCGCGCTTGCTTTTCGGGGCTGCTTTGCTACAATGGCGGCGTTTCCAACCGGGTCGGTAGGCCGAGAGTTCGACGACCATGAGCCTCCCACGCGAGCAGATTGACTACGTGGCCCACCTGTCGCGTCTCGCGCTCAGCGACGCCGAGCGCGAGCGGTTCGGCAGTGAGCTTGCCAGCATCCTCGCCTACGTCGAGAAGCTCAACGAATTGGACACCTCGGGCGTTCCGCCGACCGTGCACGTCATGGGCCTGCGGAACGTGTTCCGCGGGGACGTCGAGCGCCCCTCGACGAGCCGCGACGCGATGCTCGCCGGCGCCCCCGCCAGGGCCTGCGGCTTCTACCTCGTGCCGAAGATACTCGACTGATGAATTGGATGGGTGGATGAATGGATGGATGACAGAACGGACAGGCCGGGTTGCGCCCCTCGTCCACTCATCCACCCATCCATTCATCCATCCATGCGGTCATGCAGCCAGCTAATGCCCCTCTAGGAGAAAGTCGCCGTGCCGAAGCCGCCGATAGTGGACCCCGCGACGATTGACACGAGCCAGGTCCAGTACGACATCGAGGCGATCCGCCGCTTCAACAAGCAGCGCTACGAGATGGAGCAGCTCACCGCGATCGTGCATGTGGACCGCCAGAAGCGGACCATCGTCGCCTACAAGGACCTCACGGAGAACGAGTTCTGGATCCGCGGGCACATCCCGGGGCGGCCGCTGATGCCGGGCGTGATCATGTGTGAGGCGGTGGCGCAGGCCGCCAGCTTCCTCATCGCCCAGTGCCTCGACGACCCGCCCGACTTCGTGGGCTACGGGGGCATGGACCAGGTGCGCTTCCGCGGCGAGGTGAAGCCCGGCGACCGCTTCCTCATCGTCGGCCAGATCGAGAGCCTGCGCCGCGGCTACGCCGTCATGCGCGCCCAGGCATTCGTCGGCACCCACATGGCCTTCGAGGGCGTCATCATCGGCGTCCCCATGTAGGACGGCGCGCGCAATGACGGGGCAAGAGCGTTTTCTCACCGCCCTCCGCCGCCAGCAGCCCGATCGCGTGCCGGTGTGGGAACTGATCGTCAACGAGCCGGTGATTCGCGCGCTCCACGGCCCGGGCGTGTCCTACCACGACTTCTGCGACCTCGAGGGCCTCGATGGCGTGACCGCCTTCGAGGACCAGCGCCTCACGCGCCTCGCCCCCCACACCGTCCGCGACGAGTGGGGCATCGCCTGGCGCACCGACGAGGCGACCGGCATCCCCTATCGCACCGACGGCCCCATCCACTCGCCCGCCGACCTCGACCGCTACCAGCCCCCCGACCCCGATGCCGCCCACCGCCTCGACGGCCTCGCCCAAGCCGTCCGCCGCTTCGGCGGCCGCCGCGCCGTCGTGTTCCTCAGCCACGATGCCTTCGAGTTCTCCCACTACCTCTACGGCTTCGAGAATCTGCTCATGGCCTACGCCCTCGAGCCCGAGGTGGCCCATCGCCTCGCCCGCATCGTCACCGACTACAAGCGGCGCGTGTGCGAGCGCGCCGCCGCCCTCGGCGCCGACGTGTTGCTCACCGGCGACGACTACGCGAACCGCAAAGCCCCCCTCATGTCGCCCGCCCACTTCCGCCAGTTCGTCCTCCCCTACCTCAAGGAGATGGTGGACACCGCTCGCCGCCTGGGCAAGCCCTTCGTCAAGCACACCGACGGCAATCTCTGGCCGATCCTCGACGACATCGTGGACACCGGCATTGACGCCCTCGACCCCATCGAGCCGATTGCGGGGATGGACATCGGGGAGGTGAAGACCCGCTACGGCGGCCGCATCGCCGTGTGCGGCAACGTGGACTGCGGCGAGCTCCTCAGCCGCGGCACCCCCGAGCAGGTGGTCGAGGCCGTGAAGGAGACCATCGCCAAGGCCAGTCCTGGCGGCGGCCACATCCTCGCCTCGTCCAACAGCATCCACCCAGCCGTCCGTCCTGAGAACTACCGTGCCATGCTGGCCGCCGCCCGCCGCTTCGGCCGCTACCCCCTCGACCCCGCCCTGGTCGCCGCGTATCGCACGAGCGACTACATCGCCCGGTACGCCGTGTGAGAATCGGGCCGTGTGGATTCTTCGGCCGGGGCTTGCTCCAGGCGGGGCGCGCGCTTATACTGTAGGCGACAGGGCCGGGGCGGCGTGGGCTCCGTTCGAGGTCCTCTTGAGGGAAGGATTCCGCGATGCGTGAGGAAGAGCGTGTGGTTGGGACGTCGTGCCGCACGGCGCCGTGGCTGAGGCTGGCCGCGGTGGCGGGGCTCGCCGTCTTCTCGACGGCCGGGTGCAGCTTCTGGGGGTTCGGCGGGAGCGGCCCGGTGGAGAAGGAGACGGCCTATCGCCTCCACGGGCGCGCGCCCTGGAAGGTGGCCGACAACTCGGCCTACAAGCGCATCCTGGAGAGCTCGTTCCAGGCGGTGTCGTGGGGCGCCGTGTCGCGGGAGAGCGCCGGCGTGGCGACGAGCCAGGCCACGTTCCGCCAGTCGTCACGCCGCTACTGGGGCTCGATCTTCCTCCTCGGCTGGGCGCCCGGCGAGAGCCGCATCCTGCTCGACAAGGGGGGCGACAAGACCGAGCGCCTCGTCGGACAGTCGGGGACCTTTATCCCCGGCTTCCCCATCCCTGCCCTCTGGGTGCACCTGTGGGACAACTGGTACTCGCTCGACAAGGGGGAGGAGCTGGCGACCCGCTGCTACTACGGCGCCGGCCCGGGGGGAGTCCTCGCGGGCTACACCCGCTGCGTCCAGCCCGCCGACATCTCGAAGAACAGCGGCAGCCTGTGCGTCACGGGCTCGGAGACCTTCGGCCAGTATCTCGCTGCCGTGACCGTGGCCAAGGGCGACGAGGCGCGCTACAACTCCCAGTGGGCCTGGCACATCCTCGGCGGCCTGATCGGCTGGGGACGCGTGAACTACGAGTACTTCGCCCAGGTGGCCTGGCTCCCCATCCGCCTCTGGCGCGTGCGGGAGTAGTCGCTCCCTTCGGCCCGGCCCGCGTCCTCCAATGGCCAATGACGCAATGACCAGCCCAGTCCAGGCCAAGTCTTCTTTGTTGGTCATTGGGCATTGGGCATTGGTCGTTCGCCGCCCGGCCGGCGCGGCGGCTCCGGGCCTCGCGCCACAGGAGTACCCCGATGTCCGCGGACGACGTAGCGGACAGGTTGCTGGCGAGTCAGGCCGATACGCTGGGGGAACAGGTCCTCCGGGGCGAGGGCGACCCGTCCTTCGCGGCGTGCGCGCCGCTGCTGCCCGAGCTGCTCGCCTACACGTTCCTGGCCAATGAGGGGTCGAGCGAGGTCATCTACGTGGAGCCGGACGGCCGGCTGGGCGTGGCGGCCGAGGGCTTCGGGCCGGTGCAGCTCGACCAGGCGCTCTTCGACCCCCGCAAGCTTCTGCCGCCGGTGGAGCCGACGCGGGCCGTGCGCCGCCTCGTCGGCGGCTACCTGCCTGCGGTGGACTTCTCGTTCACCGACGGCCGGAACGGCGTGGCCTGGCAGCAGCTCGCCTTCGTCGCGCCCACGAGGCCCGAGCTGTATGTGGCCTTCAAGTCGGTTCGCGTGGACACCGGCGAGGGCGTGGTTCGCTTCCGCATCGCGGCCGACGGCGTGACGCCCATCGCGGCCGAGTGGTTCGACGCGCGCCTGCGCGAGCTCGAGGGCTACTGGCAGGGGGCGCTCGACGGCACGATGCGCCTCGCCGTGCCCGAGGCCAAGGTGGGCAAGGCCTGCCTGGCCTCCCTCGTCCGCGCCCTGATCACCCACGACGGCGCCAGGCCCCACTACGGCGTGGGGCGCTACCGCGATCCGAAGGACGACCATTTCCCCCCCGCCACCCTCAGCACGGTGAACGCCTGCACCGAGTGGGGCCTCTTCGCCCGCGCCCGCAGCCACCTCGACTACTACCTCGACCACGCCGTCCGTCCCGACGGCACGTTCGACTACTACGGCCCCGCCGTGTCGGAGTCCGGCCAGATGCTCGACGCGATCGCCCGCTACGCGCGCCGCAGCCGCGACGCCGCCTGGCTGCGCGAGCGCGCCCCGGTCATCGAGAGCATCGCAGACCACCTCCTCGCCCTCCGCCACCAGGGCGAGAAGTGGCCGCGGGACGACCCCCGCCGCGGCCTCCTCTTCGGCGCCGCCGAGGCCGACGCCCGCCAGGAGACCGACTACTACTACGCCGGCAGCGTCTGGACCTGGCGCGGCTGGCTCGAGCTCGCGCGCGCCTACGCCGACCTGGGCGACGAGCCCATGCAGGCCCGAGCGGCCGCCCTGCGCGCCCAGTGCAAGGCCCTGTGGGCCGACATCGAGGCCAGCCTCCAGGCGTCCGCCCTGCGCACACCCGCCCACACCTTCGTGCCGCCCATCGCCGGCTTCGACAAGCCCTTCCCCGCCATGTCCACCGACCGCCTGGCCTCGTACACCAACTACCGCTACTGGCCCGAGATGCTCTCCGCCGGCTGCCTGCGCCCCGAGTGGCACGACGCCATCATCGCCTACCGCCTCGCCCACGGCGGCGAGCTGCTCGGCACCACCCGCTTCTTCGACCGCCTCGACGACTGGCCCTATGCCGGCTACGCCCACGCCCTCCTCGCTCGCGACCGAGTCCGCCACTTCCTCCTCGGCTTCTACGGCCACCTGGCTGCCCACTGCACCCGCGGCACCTACACCGCCTACGAGCAGGTCCCCGTCCGCGGCACCCCCACCCGCTCCCACGCGGCCGACTACTGCGTGCCCGCCCAACTGGTGACGCCGCTGATGGCCAAGTGGATGCTGGTGTTCGAGGAGCCGGACGCCGACGTGCTGTGGCTTGCCCGCGCCACGCCGCGCCACTGGCTCGGCCCGGGGCAACAGGTCCGCGCCAAGCGCGCACCCACCCGCTGGGGCCTCGTCGGCCTCGCGCTCGACGCCAGGAGCAACGGCATCATCGCCGCCCAGGTCAGCCTGCCCGAGCGCGGCTTGCCCGCCGAGCTGCGCCTGCGCCTCCGCAGGCCCGGCGCCCGGCCCCTCACCAGCGTCACCGTGAACGGCCAGCCCCACACCGACTTCGACCCCCAGAGCGAGACCATCCGAATCGTCCGCCCCGAGGCCAAGGCCCTCGAAATCCTCGCACGATAGCCGCAGTTGCACCGGCGGCTCGTTTCGTGTACCCTTCTCCGCCAACTTCTCGACCAGGAAAGGAGGCACACGCCATGCCCAGCAAGGTCGAAGGAAAGGTCCGAGTCGCCCTCATCGGCTCGGGCGGGATCGCCGGCGCCCACGTGGGCGGCATGCTGAAGCACAAGGACAAGGTCGAGTGCGTCGCCCTGTGCGACATCTCGGAGAAGAATCTCAAGGCGCGCAACGACCAGCTCGGCGGCGAGCGCCCCTGGTTCACCGACTGGCGGAAGATGCTCAAGGACATGGCCGACGGCATCGACGCCGTCGTCATCTGCCTTCCGCATCACCTCCACGCCAGGGCCATCATTGACGCGGCCGCCGCGGGCAAGCACATCCTGTGCGAGAAGCCGATGTGCATGGGCCTCAAGGAGGCCGACGCCATTGCCAAGGCCGTCGCGAAGGCCGGCATCACCTACATGTCCGCCCACAACCAGCTCTTCCTCCCCGCCGTGCAGGAGGCCAAGAAGCTCCTCGACGCGGGCAAGATCGGCGCCATCCGCTGGATTCGTTCGCAGGACTGCTTTCTGGCCGGCGTGCAGTGGTTCCCGGGCACGTGGCGTGCGAGCCTGAAGACGCAGGGCGGCGGCGAGCTGATTGACACGGGCTACCACCCGACCTATCGGCTCCTCTACCTGGCCGGCTCGCCGGCCGTCGGCGTGCGCGGCAGCATGGGGCGCTTCGTGCAGCAGATCGAGGGCGAGGACACGGCGAGCGTGCAGGTGCGCTTCGCCAGCGGCGCGCTCGGCGAGATTCTCACGTCGTGGGCTTTCCCGAATCCCCACGGCACCCACCAGATCCACGTCGTGGGCGAGAAGGGCCAGCTCTTCGGCTCGGGCAACGACCTCTACCTCCTGCCCGAGGGCTTCCGCGAGCCCGCGAAGATGACCCTCGGCGGGGGCGACACCTTCGCCGACCAGATGGCCCACTTCGCCACCTGCCTCAACGCCGGCACCCGCCCGCTCCACTCCGTCGAGGAGGGCCGCGCCGTCCTCGAGATCATCCTCAACGCATCGAAGGATGCCAAGGGCTGGGAGAAGCTCGTCGCGAAGAAGTGACCCGTCGCATCGGCGCTGTGGGCGGGACCTCTGTGTCCCGCGTCGGCAGGTTCGCGGGGCACGGAGGCCCCGCCCACAAGAAGCAAAGCGGGCAGGCGGCGACCCGTTCATCGCCTGCCCGCTCCCATGATCGCCGCGGCGTTGAACACCACGCGAAGCGTCTTGCCCTTCTCGAGCTTCGCGGGCAGGGGCAGGAGGAGGAAGTTGTCGGTGATGACGGGGCGATGGTCGGCGCCCTCGATGACCTGCACGTCGCCGACGCGATGGGGGAAAAGGACGACGGCCGGGCGGCTGGGGGCGCACTCCTGGTTGGCGACCAGCTCGAAGGTGTAGACGCCGCCCTTCTCGGTGAGCTTCTGGTCCCAGGCGAGGGGCCTCGGGGCGAGGCGGGCCTCCCAGGCGGGGTCGCCGTAGAAGGCCACGGTGTCGCGGTCCCAGAGCAGGCCCATCTCGTCCCTGTCGCGCAGGCCGTGCTGGGCGGCGAGGCGGCCGAGGAGACGGCGGTCGGTCTCGATGTCGAAGCGGTCGAAGTTCACGCGAGCCGTCTTGGGAAAGCGGCTTTCGAGCTGATGCACCAGGGCCTGGCTGTTGGCGTAGAAGGCTTCCGAGAGCGTGTAGCGGCCGGGCTGGCCGATGAAAAGGTCGCGCACGCCCCAGCCGCCGTAGCCGTGCCAGGTGGAGACCACGTAGCCGATCATCTGGTGCACGCCGCCCGTGTGCAGGAAGGCGAGGGCCATGCAATTGCGGTCGGGGATGAGGCCCATCAGGCAATTGCCCACGGGCAGGTAGACCTTGGGGTTCGGCGACTGGATGGGGTGGGCCTTGCCCTGAAGGTCGAGCCCGAAGAGCTGGCCGTCCTTGCAGCGGAACTGGCCGTTCTTGTAGGAGTAGCCGATCTGCCAGTCGCGCGGCGTGGCGTGGCCACTGGTGAGGAAGAGGTCGGGCTTGAAGGCATTGAGGGTCTCGACGAGTGCGGCGGTCGAGTCGTCGGGGCACTTCTTCCTCTCGGGGGTGCCGCCGGCGAGCTTCTCCCACATCGCGCCCTTCTCGCCCTCGCTGAACCAGCGCCCCTCGTCGAAGACCCCGAGGTCAATGGCCGTGCCCGCGGCCGCGCGGCGGACGGTGAGCCGCTCCTTGTGCTGTACGATGCGGAGGGCATCGGCGGCATCGTAGCCGGTCAGGATGCCCCAGAGCACGTCGGTGTACGGGTCGGTGTCGAGCGCCCTGGTCATGCGGTGGACCGCGACCACGAAGTCGCGCCCTGCCTCCTCGGGCCGTGCGACGACGCAGGCGTAGCGGGGGAAGACTTCGGCGAGGGCGGCTCGCACCTCAGCCACGGGGCCGCGATGGATGAGCACCGCGGCCTCGTGCTTGTCGCGCAGCGCGTCCACCACGGGCCGCCATTGCGCGTCCTCGAAGGTCGCGCGGCTCACCACGACGACGTAGGAGCCTTTGCCCGGCAGCCGCTCGATCGCCGGCTCGGCCGCCATCGAGCCACCCACGGCCAAGGCAAGCGAGAAGGCCGAGGCGAAGCAATGGGACATAGGGGACCTCGGGGCTGGTGCCACTTCCATCGCGGCCACGATGCGCCATTGTATCGGGAACACCAGAGCACCGCAAGGAGGGCCGCGATGCCCCCTCGCGTGTGGAGCGACGAAATGCAGGAGCAGAGCAGCGCGCCGCCTGCTCCGTAAGTTGCCATCCGACAGGCACTAACGTCGCGGACTGGGCCCGTGTGGCGGGGCGCGGGGACGGGGGGAATAAGTGGCGAATTCGCGCTTGACACAAGCCCTTGGCGGGTGTATACTCTTATGTTGCTGGATCGGGAGTCCGTCTACACTCTGGCCCGACTCAGGCGGGGCGGTGCCATGGGACGTGCTACCCTATTGACGGTTGTTGCTCTAGCGTTGCTCTCGCCCGAGCTTCTGCGCGCGGACATAGTGCACCTCTCCGACCGCGGCAGAATCCAAGGAACACTTCAAGAACTCCTCGTGCGCGTGGACGGCCTGCCCAGAGTCTACTCGCGAAGCGACATGAGGACGGCGATTCTCTCGGACGACGGCGACGACGCCATCGAGCTGGCCGACGGCGCGAAGGTCCAGGGGAAGGTCATCTCCCTGACCTTCCGCTGCGCCGACAAGCTCTACGCGCTGGGCAGGACGAAGCTGAAGGCCCTCGCGCTGGACGCGGCGAGCTCCGCCCCTGCCCCCGAGACCCCCGTGGCGGTTCCCGCCTACGAGCCCGCCCCGCGCGCCCGCGAGCTGACGCCGGAGGAGCTGGCCTCGCAGAAGAAGGGCATCACAAAGAACGAGGAGTTCCGCAAGCAGTTCTTGGCAAAGGCCGGGAAGCGCGGGCTGTTCGGCAGCGCCAGCAAGGCCGAGGGGCGGAAGAAAAACGTCTTGGCCATGGCCGAGCAGATCCGGCTCGAGCTGCTCGCCGGAAGGCTGTTCACCGATGGCCAGATATGCGTCCGCTACGAGGCCGCTCTCGCCGGCAAGCCGTTCCGCGAGCCGACGAAGACGCAGCTCCGCACGATGGCCTCGGGCGTCAAGATCATCGAGGGAGCGGACAAGAATACCCCGGAACTTGTGGTCGAGCCGTTCCCCGAGCACAAGTACTGACCTTACCCGTCTCTGAAGGAGAACACGGAGAAGCAGCCCGACGGGAGCCTTCACACGTGGCGTTCCCAATCGGCCCAAACCAAGGAGGCACAGGGATGAGAAAAGTAGTGGCGGTGGTGTTGGTGCTGGGCGTGGCCTCGCTCGCCTTGGCGGGCGGCCCGCGGGAGTACAACCAGGGCCTCGTGGCGCACTACTTCCAGGACTCGCAGTACTGGGGTGGGACCTGGCCGGACAGCGTGAGCGTGCCGAACTCGAACCCGCTGGACTGGACGTTCACGGAGTACGCCTACAGCCGCAAGGAGCCGCTGATCAACCACCAGTTCATCCGCAACGGGTGGTTCAGCATCCGCTGGGTCGGCCACATCAACATTGAGCCCGGCGAGAGCGGCATCACGGCCACGGACCCGGTCGAAGTGGGTTTCGAGTTGTGGGCGGACGATGGCGCCCGCCTGTTCATTGACGGCTCGAAGCTGATTGACGACTGGAAGGCCTGCTGGGAGAAGGCCCCCGAGTCCCATCGCAGGGCCAGCGTGACCCTCACCCCCGGCTACCACCGCATCGTGGTCGAGTACTTCCAGGGCCAGAGCCTGGAGAAGGACGACACGGACCCCGCGAAGCTCTACTGGACGATTGGCGGCAAGCAGCAGATCGTCCCGGCCTCGCAACTGTTCCACACGGACGAGGATCTCGACACCCGGTAGCCTGCGCGGCCCGACACTGACGGATGACGGCAACGAGCAAGCCCTGCTGGCCCGCCCATAGCGGCGAGCCAGCGGGGCTTGTCGCGCATGGGGGAACTCACTTGGCCATGGGAGAGGCCGGCACCGGCACCTACTCGGCAGTGAGGCGCTTGACCAGGTCGAGGAGGTCGCCGAGGTGGTCGTCGGTCCCGAAGTCCAGCACGACCCGCTGCCTGCTGCACCCGGCCCAGGAGCCGCTGACGAGTCGCCAGTGCAGCACGGTGGGGTCGGGCATGCCGGGGGCCGGCGGGACCGGCTCGGGGTAGCGCACGGTCACGGTCAGCATCCCTCCCTCCCAGCGGGCGCCTTCGGCGGCCACCTGGGCCCTGGCGGCGTCGCAGCTCCCGAAGGCGCGCTCGAGATACCATTCGAAGAAGCGCTCCGTGCGCTCCGAGGACATCCAGGGGTTCGGGTCGGGGTGCGACACGATGGTGTACAGGAGCTCGGCGATGTACTCGGGGTTCCGGGCGCTGTGCTTGCGCACGTAGGCCAGGGTCTCGTCGAGGTTGCGCAGGCCCTGCGACTGCGCGTTCTTGAGGCCCTGCGCGCCCTCGCCCCGCGCGATCCGCCGCAGCTTCTCCTCGGCGTCGGCGTAGCGCTGGGTGTTGGCCGCGAAGTACCGCTCGACCACCCGCCCGTAGTCCTTCTGTGCCAGGAGGCCGAGGAAGTCCTTCGTCTGCTCGACCACGGTCGCGATCTCGGGGGCCGTCTCGCTCTTGCAGGGGCCGATGATGAGCACGGCCAGCGCGCCCGCGGCCACAACGGGGAGGGCGATGATGCGGAACCAGGGGATGGGGGGATGCCGCAGCCCCTCCGCGTAGAGGTCGAGTCCACAGTCGAGGCAGAACTGCCCCCTGCGGGGAAGCGCCGCCTTGCACTTCGGGCATTGTGTGGCTTTCATTGGTGCTCCTGTGTCGCGGTGGCCCAACCGGTCGTCGCCCCAGCCGCCCACTAGAATACCACCTGCTCCGAGCTTGTCAATCCGCAGTGGGACCTTGCCACGCCGGCCCGAGCCGAAGCTGCGCGTGCGGAGCGGGAATTTTCCGGAAACATGCGATTTTTCCTATTGACATTGCGGAGCGAAAGCGGTACACATTAGCGAAGTGCGGGCTCCCCCAAGGGGCGGGGGGAAGCAAGTCGCTAGCACCCATGGTATTGGGTTGTTGCCCCTGCGAGACGGCGGTCCGGGCGCGGAGGGGGGCGCCGGCCGGCCCTCTGGGAGCAAATGTGGCAGCGGCGGCACCCCTCGCGCGGGGAGCGGGGTGTGTCGTGCGAAAGCTCTTGCGTTCAGGGTCGAAACGTGATAGGATTGGGCACGCAAGCGGCATCTCGTCGCCGCGTCCCATTCCTCTGGTTAGGAGCGAGTGCATGAGCGTCGAAGACGGCGAACCTCCGGGGAGTACCATCGGGGTGCTCACCCCTCCCGCCGCAGACGGTGGGCTTGGTTCGACCCGGTGGAGCCGATCGAAGGCCCGGCAGCTTCTTCCCACCGTTGAGCCCCACCTTGGCGCCTCGTCCCCGCCCGATTCTGTCGTCGCACAAAGCCGGATCAGCGCGCGCTCGCGCGCCTTCCGCAGGAGCTTCTACCCCGAGGCGACCAACGCCGAGTGGTGCGACTGGCAGTGGCAGGTGCGCCACCGCATCCAGGACCTTCCGGGCATCGAGCGCGTGCTGCGCCTCTCCGAGGCCGAGCGAAACGCGCTGACGCGCCAGGACCATATCCTGCCCGTGGCCGTCACACCCTACTACATGAGCCTGCTGGACCCCGACGCCCCGGCGCACCCGCTCCGCCGCACCATCATTCCGAACGAGGCCGAGCTCGTCGCGTCCCCAGGCGAAGAAGAGGACCCCCTCGGCGAGGACAATCAGAGCCCCGTCAAGTGCCTGGTCCACCGCTACCCGGACCGCGTGCTCTTCCTCGTCACCCGCTTCTGCTCGGCGTACTGCCGCTTCTGCACGCGGTCGCGGCTGGTGGGGCACCGGGCCGGCCCGCCCTTCAGCCTCGAGCAGTGGGAGCAGGCCATCCAGTACATCGCCGCGAAGCCCCAGGTGCGCGACGTTCTGGTCTCGGGCGGCGACCCGCTCACGCTCCCCGACGAGCGGCTCGACTGGCTGCTCTCGCGCCTGCGGGCCATCGAGCACGTGGAGATCATCCGCGTGGGCTCCAAGGTGCCCGCCGTGCTCCCCCAGCGCGTCACGCCTGCGCTCATCCGCGTCCTGCGGAAATACCATCCGCTCTGGGTGAGCCTGCACTTCACGCACCCCGACGAGCTGACGCCGGAGGCGGCGCTCGCCTGCTCGCGCCTGGCCGACGCGGGCATCCCGCTGGGCAGCCAGACCGTGCTCCTGGCCGGCGTGAACGACGACGTGCAGACGATGAAGCGACTCGTCCACGGCCTGATGAGGGTCCGCGTGCGGCCCTACTACCTGTACCAGTGCGACCCGATCCTCGGCAGCGCGCACTTCCGCACGCCCGTCGAGAAGGGCCTCGAGATCATCGGGGGCCTCCGCGGCCACACGACTGGCTACGCCGTGCCGACCTATGTCATAGATGCTCCCGGCGGCGGCGGCAAGATTCCCCTCCTGCCCGAGTACTACGCGGGCCGCGAGGGCAACACCGTGCTCCTGCGCAACTACGAGGGCAAGATCTACCGCTACCCCGACACCGCTCCGTGTGACACCTAGCGAAACGTCCATCTCGCCGCCCCGCGGGGAGTCGTCCCCCGCGGGGCGGTCCCCTGTACGCAGGGCCTCCTATGCGTATCGGCCTCACCTACGACTTGCGGCAGGACTACCTCGCGGCAGGGTACTCCGAGGAGGAGGCCGCCGAGTTCGACCGGCCCGACACGATCGCGGCCATTGAGGGCGCCCTGCGCGAGCTGGGGCATGAGACGCACCGCATCGGCCACGCCCGCGCCCTCGTCGCGCGCCTCGCCGCAGGCGACCGGTGGGACCTGGTGCTCAACATCGCCGAGGGCCTGCGCGGCTTCGGCCGCGAGGCCCAGGTGCCTGCGCTCCTCGACCTCTACGAAATCCCCTACACCTTCTCCGACCCCCTCGTCCTCGCCTTGTGCCTGCACAAGGGGATGACCAACCACGTCGTGCGCGACCTGGGCATCCCCGTCGCCGACTTCGCCGTCGTGGCCGACGAGGCCGACCTGGCGGCCGTTATCGAAGAGTCTCACGCAAAGGGAGCAGAGGACGCAGAGAAGAGGGGCTCTGGGGCTGAAATCCGAAATCGGTTCCCGCTCTTCGTCAAGCCCGTGGCCGAAGGCACCGGCAAGGGGATCACCGACGCCTCGAAGGTCTCGACCCCCGCCGAGCTCGCCGCCGCCTGCCGCGCCGTCTGGCAGCGCCTCGGCCAACCCGCCCTCGTCGAAGCCTATCTGCCCGGCCGCGAGCTCACCGTGGGCATCGTGGGCACAGGCCCCGACGCCGAGGCCATCGGCACCCTTGAGATCGTGCTCCTGGACGAGGCCGAGGCGCACGCCTACTCGTATCAGAACAAGGAGCTGTGCGAGGAACTCGTGAAGTACGTGCTCGTCGAGGACGAAGTCGCCGACCAGGCGGAACAGCTTGCCCTCGCCGCCTGGCGCGGCCTGGGCTGCCGCGACGCCGGGCGCGTGGACTTTCGTGCCGACGCCGCCGGCCACCCCCGGTTCCTCGAGGTCAACCCCCTCGCCGGCCTCCACCCCCAACATTCGGACCTGCCCATCCTGTGCACCCAGCGCGGCATCCCCTACGTGCGGCTCATCGAGAGGATCGTCGCGTCCGCGCTGAAACGGAAAGGCCCCGCGCGATGAAGGCGGTGATCCTGCACGCAGCCATCGCCGAGGACGCCCCGCCCGACGAGCTCGACACCCTCGTCCAGGTCGAGGCCGTCCGCGCCGCGCTGCTGGACCTCGGCCACCAGGTTGCCACCGTCCCCTTCTCCCTCGACCTCGAGGCGGCGCAGAAGGCCCTGCGGAAGCACGGCCCCGACTTCGTTTTCAACCTCGTCGAATCCGTGGAGGGCGCCGGCCGCCTCCTCCACCTCGCCCCCGCGCTCCTCGAATTCCTCGGCATCCCCTACACGGGCTCCGGCTCCGAGTCCCTCTTCATCACGTCCAACAAGGTCCTCGCCAAGGAAATCCTCCGCGCCCACGCCGTCCCCACCGCCCACTGGTACACCCTGGCCGACCTGGCCGCCGCCGGCCCGCTGCCCAGCGGCCCCTACATCATCAAGTCCATCTGGGAGCACGCCTCGGTCGGCCTGGACGAGGATGCGGTGGTCGTGACCGACCGCCGCGAGGCCCTGCGCGAGGCCTGCCTCGAGAAGGGCCGCGGGCCGGCCGGCGAATGCTTCGCCGAGACGTTCTTCGAGGGGCGCGAGCTCAACATCGCCCTCCTCGCCGACGAAGCGGGCCCGCAGGTGCTGCCCACCTCCGAAATCCTCTTCCAGGACTACGCCGAGGACAAGTGGAAAGTGGTCGGCTACCGCGCCAAGTGGCACGAGGGCTCCTTCGAGTACACCCACACGCCCCGCCGCTTCGACTTCCCGCCCGAGGACCAGCCGCTGCTGGACGCCTTGGCCGACACCGCGCGGCGCTGCTGGCGCATCTTCGGCCTCAGCGGCTACGCCCGCGTGGACTTCCGCCTCGACGCCGCCGGCACGCCCCACGTGCTCGAGATCAACGCCAACCCCTGCCTCACCCCCGACGCGGGCTACGCGGCCACCGTGGCGCAGGCCGGCCTGCGCTACGCCGACGCCATTGGGCGCATCGTGGCCGACGTGAGCCGCGCCGCCCGGCCCCTGGCCGGCAAGCCCCACGTCGAGCCGCCCTCCCACGCGGCCGTCCTCGCGCGGGTGACACAGGCGTCCCGCCCGTCGGCCGCGGGCAAGATGCCCGTGCCGCCGCCGCACGCCCCCGGCTTCTCCTTCCGCGAAGAAGTCACCGAGACCGACCGCGAGAACGTCCGCCGCATCCTCGAATCCACCGGCTTCTTCTACCCCGAGGAGATCGAGGTCGGCATCGAGCTGGTGGACGACCATCTCGTGATGGGCGTCGAGTCCGGCTACCGCTTCCTTTTCGCCGAGAAGGGCGGCGAGACACTTGGCTACGGTTGCTTCGGCCCCATCGCCTGCACCCGGGCCGCCTACAACATCTACTGGATCGCCGTCCACAACGCCCACCGCGGCCAGAAGATAGGCCGCGAGCTCCTCGCCCGCACCGAGGACATCATCGCCCGCCTCGGCGGCGACCAGGTCCACGTCGAAACGTCCAACCGCGAGCAATACAAGCCTACCCGCGCCTTCTACGTCAGCAACGGCTACCAGCAGGCCGCCATCTTCCCCGACTTCTACGCCCCCGGCGACGACAAGCTCGTCTACGTCAAGCACCTCGCCCCCAAGCCCTGACCGCTTAGCCCCCAGTACGCCTCCGGCCTGAAGCCCCGGAAAAAAGACACCCGCTGTCTTTTTTGCCACATACGGCGATGCGCAAGCGTAAGTATTGCCCAACAATTAAGTTATGATAACAGAGCCGCGCGAGGCGAGAAAAAGACAGCGGGTGTCTTTTTCGCCGCGGCGGTGTAGATGGTGGTTATACCGGCGCTCAGGGGGCGGGAGCGGGGCTCGGTGAAGCCGGCCGCCGTCAGTTCCCCCAACACGTCCTCGGCGGGCGGGAACCTGTCCACCGACCTCAGGAGGAAGCGGTAGGCCCCGATCTTCCCGCACACCAGCAGGGCGAGCACCATTCCCAACCCGCGCGTGTGGAGCCAATAGCCCGCCCGCAGCAGTGGATGCCTTGGGCCTGTCAGTTCCAGCAGGACGACGCGCCCGCCGGGCGCGAGCACCCGCCGCATCTCGCGGAACGCCCGCCCGCGGTCGGTGAAACTCCGCAGCGCGAACGCGCTCGTGATGCCGGCGAACGACCCGTCGGCGAAGGGCAGGGCGCAGGCATCGCCCGCCGCAAGCGTCAGCCGGTCGCCGACGCCCGCTCGGCCGGCTTTCTCCGCCGCCAAGGCGAGCATCTGCTGCGAGGGGTCGAGCCCTATCACGCGGCAGCCCGGTGCGCGGCGGAGGATCTCCAGCGCCATGTCGTCCGACCCGCAGCCGATGTCGAGGTGATGCTCCCCGTCGCGTGGGGCGAGGGCCTCCACCGCCCTTCGCCGCCAGCGGCGGTCCAGCCCCAGCGACAGCAACCTGTTGAGCAGGTCGTACCGCGGCGCGAGGCGGTCGAACATCCGCCGATTGGCGTCGGACGGGATCAGCGAATCGCCACTGGCGTTCACGCCTAGCCCTTCGGGGTTCCCGCGCGGATGGCGCGTTCCCCGCTGGCGCAGCCGCTTCGGAATAATTTGCCATCGCGCGCGCATTGTCAAGACCCATTCCCCCTGACACGCCCCCAGTTTCTGCGCTCAGCGGTCTGTCGCCCTGCAAGGGCGTTATGTAATAGCCCAGAGCCTGCCCTGAGCGAAGCCGAAGAGCAGAAAAGACACCCGCTGTCTTTTCTCTCTGCCGGATGAGGTGATAGACGTAACTAATGACTACACAATCCCTTATGACAACAAGGCCATGTAATGCTGGAAAAAGACAGCGGGTGTCTTTTTCATGAGTGCGGGGGTCAACCGGGGTGTGGCGGGCCGGGCAAGCCGCCAAGCAGGGTAAGCACGCGCTCGATGGATGCGTCGGAGGACGCGGCAAGGGCCTCCGGCTCGAACGCGGCGTAGAGGCGGCTCACCTCCTCGACCAGGGCCTCCCGGACGACGAGGAGGACGATGCCCGCCGCGCCCTCGAGCAGCCGGTCCACCCCTTCCCGCCAGCCGCCGCCCCGCAATTCGAGGGGGCCGAACTCGTCCGCCACGGCGAGCGCGGGGCACTGGTCGGCCGCGGCCGCCAGCGCGGCCCGGCCCAGGGCCAGCCCGCCGTCGAGAAAGCGGAAGCCGCCTCCACCCTCCACGCCCGGCTCGCGCCGGGCCAGTGGCGCCTGGCGCCCCGACGCAATGTCGGCCACGTCGAAGCCCAGCAGCCGCTCCCCCGCGTAGACCGACGGGCTGAGCACGCCGGCCACGCGAATCCCCTCGCGGCGTGCCCGGCGAACGAGACGAGTCGCCGCAGTGGTCTTGCCGGAGTGCTTCGGCCCGACCCACAGGATCAGCCGCAGGCCCACGGGAAGCGCCTCTTGCTCAGCCTGATGGCTAGAAGGTGACCGTGGCGCTGAGGACCCACAGTGCCGCCATCACGGCCGCCGTGCCGCTGGCGGCGAGCGGCGACCGGAACGCCAGGGGGGCGAACGAACGGCCCTTGAGGGCCTCCCCCAGCCGGAACCACGCGGGCACCAGGGCCGCATTGGCCACGGCCGCGATCGAGCCGGTGGCGAAGATGTGCTGCAGCACCTTCGACAGCCCGAACGGCGCCCAGTAGGGGTGCTGGAACGCATACGTCGCCAGCACGGCGAACAGGGCGAAGCCCAGATACGTGGCCAGCGCCGCGGAGATCGAGCGATTGCGAATCCTCACCCCGCTCCAGAAAACGTCGTAGGCCACCCCGAGCATCAACACCCCCAGCAGGTGGCAGGCGAAAAACGGGGTGTTCAGAAACTTGTAGAGCATCGCGCAGGCGGCGATCGCCGTGGACGAGCCTGCCGCCGGCAGATACACCCGGGCCACGCTCAGCACGGCGAACGCGATCACCGCCAGCACCGCGGCCGAGTGGGGCACTTGCAGGCGGTAGAGCACCCCGCCCCCGACGGCCTCCGCTGCGCCCCAGATCGTGCCGAACACCAGCACCCACAACACGTGTTCCTTCCTCATGACGCACCCTTTCGCACAAACGGTTTGGCTCACAGCTCAGCGCCGCGCGCGCAGGCGGCGGGCACGGCGCAGGCCCGCCATGCCCAGCAGCACCAGCACGACCGACGCCGGCTCGGGGATGGCTGCCTCCCTTTGCCCGAAGTCGCTCGACCGCGTGGTGAGCAACTGATAGTAGTCCCACCCATTGGACGTGCGCGTGTACTGCTCGAGGACGCCGGACACGCTGCCGAAGCCTGCACCGAGCGCGACCTCGGGCATGTACAGGTCGCCGGGGGGCAAGGCGACGTTCATGTAGTCGCTCGCCCACACGTTGCCGTCCGCAAGGCCCGCTATCACGTCGCCACCCGCAAGGCCCGCCAGGTTGTAGTTGTCGAGGGCCTTGCCCAGGTCCATGGCGGTGACCGTGACGTCCTGGATCATCAGGTACATTGATTCGTATTTCTCGGCGCTGTGGTCGGCGACGTACCACTCGCCGGGCGGCCCCTCGACGGGCGCGGAGATCTCGGCGAGCGACACGAGGATGGGCGCGGGCACGGGGTTCCCGGTGCTGTCGATCGAGAAGCTGGAGCCATAGGCACTGGGGTCGTACTGGAGATACGTCGTCCCGCGGTACTCCTCGACGTACACGCCTGTGAGCGACACGAAGTCGCCGATGCTCACCTGGCTGTAGAACTGGCTGGTCGTGGCGTCCCCTGTCGCGTCCTTCACCTGGATGGCGCCCCACTCGTTGGGGTGGGCGGGGTCGTAGAGGATGACCCGGGGCCGCGACCCGGGGAACAAGTGGGTGACGATGCCGCCGTCGCAGGCGAGGATCGAGGCATTGTAGGGGCTGTCGCCCGCCGGGGCGGCCGTGTACTGGATGTCGTAGATCGAGATGGCCGACGCCTGGCCGCACCAGAGGGCCGCCAGCGCAAGGCACACGCTGAGGCCGAGCTGTCGCGCTCTCCACGTCCGCACGTCCGTCTCCTTCACAACCTCGCATCACATGGGATAGGGAAACCAGTCGGGATCGTCCCGAGGGGGCACTTCCAGGTCCTCCGGCCAGTGGGGCTTCCACACGGAGGCGACCCACTGCACGTGGCCGTCGCAGTACAGCAGCGAGCCGCCGAGGCGCGAGCCGCTGCGGCGGTGCTGGGCGCTGAACGCCTTGGGGTAGCTGCCGCAGTACTTGCCCGCGGACCGGTTCATCAGCTTGCCGTCGTAGCCGAGCTTCGGCACGACGAGCTGGTCGAAGAGCAGGATGACACGCGCCGGCTCCATGACCTCATCCGCCCTCAGGAAGCTGGGCATGGGCACCCCGCCGTCGCCGGGCGCCCGCCAGCAATCCTTGTCGAGCTCGAGGCACGAGTTCATCGCGTACGAGAAGTAGCCGTCGCGCCGCGGGTTGTACTTGTAGTCGTTGCTGGAGGTCAGGCGGGCCGACGGGCACTGAAAGATCGAGGCGCTTCCCGGAAAGCCGTAGCGGGGGTGGTCGCGCCAGCGCTTCTCGTGGAGCAGCGGGGGCAAGACGTCCACCCAGCCGCACTGGTCGGCGGGCCCGTTGTCGCGGTCCAGCCCGTCAATGTGCGGGTAGAACCCGTCGTTCGCGTTGGCATACATGGCGAACGCCTGTGCCCACTGGCGCAGGCGCTGCTGGCACACGGCGGTGCGCGCGGCGGCGACCGAGCGGTCCACGGCTGGCAGGAGCAGGCCTCCGAGCACCACGATGACGCTGACGGCCACCAGGAGCTCGACCATGGTCAGCCCCGAAGGGCCTGTGCCTCGCAGCGGTCTCACGGCGCGTGGCTCCACGAGCGACAAGGGCAGCGGCGGCCGCTCCGCCGCCTGCCGTTCCCGTTATGTACCATCATGCATAACGATTGTCAAGTTCTAGTTCGCCCGTGCCGCCGGGGCGGGGCCGATGGCGCGGTCAGGCGAGGCGGACGAAGCGGCGGAAGCGGGCCTCGACCCACTTGTCGAGGCCCCGGCGGAACGTGCGGTAGCCGCGGAGCAGCCGGCGGCCTGTCTCGGTGAGCCGTGTGCCGCCGCCGCGGGCGCCGCCGGCCTTGCGCTCGAGGAGCCTCGTGCCCACGCCGCGCTCCATGTGGCTCACGTGCTTCCACGCCGTGCGGTAGGGCATCCCCAGCGCCTTGGCCGCCGCGGTGAGCGAGCCGGTCGCCTCGATCGCCTCGAGCAGGCGGGCGCGCCCGTCGCCGAACACGGCCACCCCGTCGCTCTCCACCCACGTCTTGAAGCGCACGGCAAGCATGGCAGCCACCTCCAATGCGGATCACTCGCCCACACGGAAAATCTCGCCCCGCAGCCACTGCCGCCAGGCGGTCTCGTACCAGGAGTCGTCGTCGGGCAGCGGGCGGACGGGGACGTGGCGGACCTCGAAGTCGCCGCCTGCGGCGAGGCGGGTTTCGAGGATTTCGCCGCGCATGGCCATGTTCTCGCTGCGGTGCGGCAGCTCCGAGCCGCGTTTCGTCTTAACGGTCAGGTCGCCCTTCCCGTCGAGGATCATGTAGCCGCCGCGGCTGCCGCCGCCCCGCTCGATGAGCGTCTGAATGGTCTGAAGGAAGGCGATGTGGGTGAGGCACAGGTGCACGTTCTGGATGGCAGCGGGCAAGTCGGCCCGCCCGGCGAGGCGCATGCCCTTCGCGGCGACGGCGGCCCGGAGGGCCTTTGCCCCGCCGACCGCGTCGTCAATGCCCGCGGCCGAGCGCAGGAACGCGCCGTCGGCGGTCATCCGGTCCTGGATCTCGCCCCGCACCTGCGCGGGCGTCGGGGCGTCGTCGGGCGAACCGAGCAGGCGCTGGATGTCGGCCACCTCGCTCGCCACCTGGCCCGCCGCGACCTTGAGGAACTCGGCCGGCGGCATCGGGTCGGCGTTGTAGACGGCCTTGATGCGGTGCGCGGCGCGCAGGCCGCCCACCTGGCCGCTGTTCAGCGCGCTGCCGCCGGGGCGCACGCCGTGCGCGCCGTTCAGCTCGCCGATCGGGAACAGGTGCCGAATGTTCGACTCCCACCAGATCGAGCCGCGCAGGCCGCCGTTGTTGTGCTGCGTGCACACGGCGCACTCGAGCGGCTCGCGCAGGTCAATGCCGTGCTCGGCGTACAGCTCGATGCTCTCGGGGTTCATGTGGGCGAGACGCTCGTAGGGCGTGGCCTGGAGCGCGCCCGAGCGCTCGAGGTAGCGGCGGGCCTCGTCGCCCACGTCGGCCAGCGAGAACTCGCCCATCCCCGCGCCCGGCACGGGGTTGGCCATGAAATCCATGAACACGCGACGGCCCGCGGCCACCTCGTTCGCCACCGCGATGTCCACGACCGACGAGCCGAAGTTCTGGAGCCTTGAGGCGTGGAAGGGCCACTGGTAGCCCTTGAGAAACGTGTTGGTCGCCACCTGGCGCATCGTCTCGAAGTAGTCGTTGAGGAAGTAGCGGCGGCCGCGCCCCTCGGCGTTGGTCGAGAAGTAGCAGGGGATGACCTGCTGGTAGGTGCCGGAGAGGTTCCAGCGGAACTTCGTCGAGGCGAGGCCGAACTGGCTCTCGGCCAGGTTGTTGGCTATGGCGCCGGTCTCGAGGGCGAGGCCGTGGTTGCCGATCTGCCCGTGGGGATAGACCGAGATGCGGTACATCTCGCCCGGCCCGCCCGTGCCCATCACGACGTTCTCGGCGTTGATGACGAGCAGGCCGAAGTTTGGCGCGTCGAGCTTGTCGAGCTGAAGCGCCACGGCGCCGATGACCCGCCTCTCGTCCCCTTCGCCCGCCACCAACAGGCGAATGACGTCGACGCGGTCGAGGACGGGCGTGGCGTTGCGGCGCACCTGGGCGAGGGCGCGGTTGACCATGAACTGCGAGGTTTTCGGCCCGGCGCTCGTCGCGCGCTGGCGCGGGTCGTGGTCGGTCTTGTAGCCCACGAAGGCGCCGTAGGCGTTGAAGGGGAAGGGCACGCCGTTGCGGACCAGGTGGAAGAACTCGGGCGCCGAGCCGAGGCCCTCGATGTAGGCGAGGTCGCCGTGCATCATGCCGCCGGCGGCGAGCGTGCGGGCGAACTCCATCGGGCTGTCGGGAGTGTCGCCGAAGATGCCGAGCTTGTAGTAGGTCTGCTTGTCGGAGCCCGAGTTGCACGACGTGCCGCCGCCGAGCTGATCGGTGACGACCAGCAGGTCGGTCATCCCCATCTCGTGCAGGTGTTCGGCGCAATTCAGCGCCGCGGCCCCCGAGCCGATGATGAGCGTCTGCACCGAGAGCACGCGAGCCTTGAGGCTGCCGAACGGTTGTTCGCCGTGGTCAATCATGGACAAGCTCCCATAGGCGTGGGCATTGGGTGGGCCGGCGGGCGGGGCGCCTACCGCCGGCGGCGCGTCTTGGCTAGTCCGAGGCGGCGGCGAACCTCCGCGATTGGGATGCCACCCTCCGCCGCATGGCGTCTGCGGGAGCGCTCGATGATCGCCATGAACTCAGGGTTGGTGCTGAGGCTGATGCTCTCCCAATCCTCGTCCTCAACGGAGACCAGTGCGGCCACAGGCTTCCCCCGTCGAGTGAGGATAACCGGTTCGCGCCGCAGCCCGCGCGCGTACTCGGCCAGGGTCCCCTTGGCCTCGTCCATCTCAACCGTCTTCATATCGCAACCACCTTTCCTGCGAGGCGCAGTTGGCCATGCTCTTTCACCCCGACGGCCCGGATGAGGACCATCCGCACGGGGCTGGCCTGCACGTCATAGTACACTCGAATGTCCCCAATGCGTAATTCCCAGGGTGCGAGCGGGTTCGCACGCATGCGCTTCCTTTTCCGCGTCTGCTCCGTGGGCTGGTGGGCGAGCTGCCGCTCGACATGGTCCAGGACGAGAGCTTGCTTGCGCGCGGTCAAGCCCTGCAAGTGTTCCTCGGCCTAGGCGAGAACTCGATCCGGTAGCTCAACCGCCCCCTCGTCTCAACGCCTGCCAGTGGAGTACACGGCGCGCGCCCATCGCACCACCCGCAGTCATCCTACTCCGCGCCCGCTCCACAGTCAACCACCTCTTCGGTGATCGGGGGCGGCACCGGCTCGCTGTGGGCACTCAGGCTCTGGCAAGTTCCGCGTGCAAGTATGCATGCCTCACTATGCTGTGCTGTTCTGATCACCGTCACGGGTCACGCGTCATGGCTTCAGGACCGCTTTCACCGCCTCGCACTTCTCCACCGCCGCGAGGCCCTGCATCGCGTCGGCGAGCGGGAAGGTGTGGGTGACGAGGCGCTCGAAGGGGAACTGGCGCGAGAGGACGAGCTGGACCGCCTGCCAGAGGTGATTCGTGTCGCTCACCCACACGCCCTGGAGCGCGACGTTCTTGCGGGCGATCCAGGCGAAGAGGTCCACGGGGAAGCGCTCGCGCGGCTCGGCAATGCCGGGGATCGCATACGTGCCGCCCGGTGCGACGAGGGCGATGTTCTCCTCCAGCGCCCGCACCGAGCCTGTGCAATCGAGCACCACGTTCGGCCCGAACCCGCCCGTGGCGTCGAGGAGAAGCTGCTTGCGCTGATCGGCGTTCATCTCGCCGACGTTGATCGTGCCCGCCGCGCCGAAGGCCTTGGCCATTTCGAGGCGCGAGACATCGGCCGGCGTGCCTGAGACGTAGACCCGGCTCGCCCCCGCCTTGAGCGCGAAGGCGAGGCAGAAGAGGCCGACGGGCCCGGGGCCGACCACGAGCACCACGTCGCCCGGCCGAATCCGCGAGACCTCGATCGCGTGCGCCGCCGTGGCGCCCGAGCACGAGGCCGCCACGAGCACCGCGGGGTCAATCGCGTCGTCTATGCGGATGAAGTGGGCGCCCGCCTTGACGTGCAGATACTCCGCGTAGCAGCCGCGCAGGTGCGGCGGCTCGGCGCATGAGAACGAGATGCCGTAGGTGCGGCGATGGGGGCACAGCGACGGCTCCTTGCGCACGACGCAGTAGGTGCAGCGCCCGCACATCACGCCGCGCTCCCACATCACCTTGTCGCCGGGCTTGAGCACGCGGCCGAGGAGGTCGCGCTTCTCGCCGCCCGTGTCGGCGATGGTGCCCACGCCCTCGTGGCCGAGGATCATCGGCAGCGGCGTGCGAGGGTCCTTGCCGCGCCACATGTGCACGTCGGACCCGCACACGCCGGCGGCGGCGATCCGCACGAGCACCTCGCCCTCGGCGAGGGGCTGGACGTCGAACTCGCGGAACACCAGGGGCTCGTTGAACTTCTCGAGGACGGCGGCCTTGGCCTTCAAGGTTTCTTCCCCCTGCACAGCACGGACGATTGGGACCCGCGTGCCGGGCTCACGCCTTGTCGCCCCATGTTACCGAAAAGGGGATGGTTTGGGAAATCGCGAAGCGGCGGGCAGGGACGCCGCCCCTCAAGCGTCGCCATAACGCATCGGCGGCCAGCGACTTGCGGCGAACTGCTCTCGGCGATCTTGCGATCGGCCGGCAACTGGGGTACACTCTCTATGCCGCACGCTGCTTGCCCCATCATGGGGCCAATCGTGAATAGATACCGGATGACGGCGTACTACGAGGACCACAATACTACCGCTCGTGTCGCCCAGGAAGTCGTCGTAATCGAGAGGGACGCACGGTCCGCGGTGGACGCGGTGGCGAACAAGCTCGGCCCGCGAGCGATCGGCCGCCATATCGCGGTCATCGAGATCACGGAACGCCAGGACATCGAGACCGGCGTGGTCTACGTCGGCGAGCCGTACATCCCGATCCACTGGCCGCTCGTCAATCGGCCGCGCCAGGTGCCGAACGGCGCCAGGCCTCGCGCCGCGCCCGCGCCCCCGGAAAAGCCGGAGCCCGGGCCTCCCACCGGCGGATTCGCCGGTCACCCGCGGCGCGCCGAGTTCCCCGCTCCCACCGACGTCGGCATCACATCGGACGCAGGGTGATCGCGCGCAGGTTCATCACGGCTTCGCCGGCCTTGCCCTTGGGCCTGACCGAGAGGGTGTAGCGGCCCGGCTGGTCGAGCTTCAGCGCGCCCAGCTTCTCGGTGACATACTTGTCCCAGTGGCCGGTCTCCCTGACCTTGGCCGCCAGTTGCTGGCCGCCGATGGCGACGGTGTACTCGCCGCCGCTGCCGGGCGCGCAGGCCTGGACGACCTCGACCTGAAACGTGCCCGGCTTCGTGACCGTGAACTCCCAACTCACCCAGTCGGCGGGATCGGTCCAGTAGCCGAGGTTGTCCTTGTCCCCGCCCGATTCATACTTGACCTTCGAGCCGTGGACGGCGGCGCTGCCCGCCCGGAGGGCGATGGTGCCGTCGGCGGCCTGGCGGATCGAGGTGTCCACCTCCGCCGTGCCCTCGATCTCCATGGCCACGACGCTGATGAGCTTGTCGGGCGCCTCGGCGGGCAGCGCGATGCTCACCGCGTCCTCGGCCTGCTTGACCTCGAGCGGCTTGCGCTCGGGGTCGGCCAGGAGGTATGCCTTCTTCACCTCGTTCTTGAGGCCGCGGACCTCCAGCGTCCCCTTCGGCCAGTTGTAGACGTGGAGATAGAGCCGGCCCGGCTTCGCCGTGCAGCGGCCCCAGGGCGTGCTGCGGAGCGGGCTCGCCCCGCAGCCGTAGATGCTCTCGCCGTTGGCCTTCAGCCACGCGCCCATCTCGAGCAGGCGGTCCTGCATGATCTGCGGGATCGTGCCGTCGGCGTCGGGGCCGATGTCGAGCAGCAGGTTGCCGCCGCGGCTCACGCAGTTGACGAGCAGCTCGAGGCACTGGCGGGTGCTCCGGTAGTCCTGCGGCCCCTCGTTGCGGTTGTAGCCGAACGAGCGGCCGATGCCCTGGCACTCCTCCCAGATGTGCTCGGCGCCAATCTTTCCGCCGTGCCCGCCGTACTCCGATGTGTAGTAGCCGCCGTGGTGGCTGCGGCAGCCGCGGCCCCAGCGGTCGTTCACCGCCACGCTCTCGCGGCAGGGCGATTCGTTGAAGACCCAGGCGAGAAGCTCCTCGCTCCGCCAGGCCTTGTCGGGCTGCTCCCACTCGCCGTCGGGCCAGATCACGTCGGGAGCGTAGCGTGTGACCAGGTCCTTGAACTGGGGGATCATGTGCTCGGCGACGTAGCGCTTCACGTCGCTGCGATAGAGCGGGTGGAACCACTCGTAGAACGAATAGTAGAAGCCCATCCTGACCTCGGTCTTGCGGACCGCCTTCGTGAGGTCGCCGAGCAGGTCGCGCTTTGGCCCGGCCTCCACGCTGTTCCAGCCCTTGGAATCAGGGGCGGGCCAGAGGCAGAAGCCGTCGTGGTGCTTCGACGTGAGGACCACGTAACGGGCGCCCGACTTCTCGAACAGCTCGGCCCACTCGGCGGGGTTGAACTTCTCGGCCTTGAACATCGGGGCGAACTGCTCGTACTTGAAGTCCTCGCCGTAGGTCGTCGCGTGGTGTTTCCAGGTCGCGCCCTTCTTGTTCTGCATGTGGTTCCAGTACCACTCGGCGTATTGGCCCTTGGGCGCCCAGGCGGGCACGGAGTAGACGCCCCAGTGGATGAAAATCCCGAACCGCCCCTCGGCGAGCCAGGCGGGCGTCGGCCGCTTATCCAGCGACGCCCAGTTCGCCTCGTACTTCACCCCCTCGCCGCCGTAGGCCACGGCCAGGGCGAGAGCAAACGCAGCAAGTGGCTTCAAGGCAGACCCCCTATTCAGCGACGATGATGTCGTGGATCTCAAGCCGTGGCACGGCGAGCCGCAGCTCTCCCTTCGCATAGTCGAAGCGGAGGCGCTTGCCGGCCGGCTCCAGGGTCACGCGCTTGGGCCGGCGGCCCGTGCGAAGGGTGACGGCGAGCGGGCCGAGGGGCGGAATCTCGTCGTGGACGTAGACGCTGTTGTCGGCGTGCGGGCCGGCCGTGTTCACCAGGTTGACCGCCAGCTTGCCCCCGATGCGGTTGACCTGAACGTCCACGTACTGTGAGCCTGAAACCTCGACGATGGGCCTCGGGAACAGCTCGCGGACGAGTGCGGCGAGGAACTTGCGAGCGGTGGGCGTCGCGGCGTTCGCGTAGCGCTCGCCGAGGTTCACGTAGGTCGCTGCGATCTTCCCCTTGCCCAGGCGGGCGACCGAGGCGGCGGCCTCGAACGGCCCCTTGTTGTCGTTCTCGGCGTAGAGCCTGCCGAAGGGCTTGGCGCCCCGCCCGAGCGTCACCCGTTGCGAGAGCGCCTTCATCCCGCACAGCCAGCCGTCGTGCTCGAGCCACTGCGGCTTCGTCTCCGCCTTGCCGACGAGCCGCACGCGCAGCTCCCTCTGGAACATCGTGGCCGGCTTTGGCCCGATGAGGAGCAGGCTGCCGCCGGCCTTCGCGTAGGCGACAAGCTCCTTGCGGGACTTCGGGTCCAGGTAGTCCCATTCGGGCACGACGATGAGGGGGTAGTTGCCCATGCGGCCGGCCAGATGGTGCTCCGAGAGAATCTCGACCGAGTACTGCGATTCGAGGAGGCTGCGAAGGACGCCCGAGAGCGGCGTGAGCTCGCCGCCCCAGGGGGCGAAGAGGCGGGGCGACTTGCGGTAGAAGGCAGCGGTCGAGTTGATGAGGGCGATCTGCGGCACGGCCTCGGCCCGATGGCACACGGCCTGGCGCGCGCGGCAGAACTTCGCCGTCTCCGCCATCAGGTTCATCTCCCAGTCGTAGATCGAGCCGTCGGCCTTCTGCTTGAAATATGCCTGGAACCCGCCGCCGAGGGCGAGCACGACGGCCGCCTCGCGCTGAAGCTGGGGCACGCTCTTCGTGCTCTTGCAGCCCTCCCCCCGCTTCTCCGCGAAGCCCCAGGCCATCAGGTCCCACGGCTTCCCCTGCCGCGTCATGCAGCGGCCCTCGAGCCGCGCCGCGTTCACGCTGTTCTGCATCGAGTAGTCGCCCGAGATGAAGTCCACGGGAATCGTCACCGGCTCGGGCATGAACGAGCTGTAGGCCCAGTTGCTCGCGATCTGGAAGTCGGGGCTGTGGTGGTGGAGCGCCGAGACGTAGTGCTCGAGGTAGACTCGGAACGCCTCGCGGCAGATTTCGGAGAACTCGAAGAAGCCGGGGTCCTCGGGCCTCACGGGCAGCTTGCGGAGGCCGGTGCGCGTGCGGAACTCGTCGGCGGCCTCGCGGCAGTAGTCGTGCACCGTCGCCCAGCACTCGCCGTCCACCCACGCGCCGTCCACCCCGTAGTCGTCGGCCAGCTCCTTGAGTTGGGGGATGAGCAGCTTGTCCACGTAGGGGCCGAAGACCGAGGTCTTCTGCTTGTCGCGTTTGCCCTTCTCGTCAATGCGTGCCCAGGAGGGGTGGCGGGCGACGGCCTCGTTGTCCCACACGCCCGAGTAGTGCATGTAGAGGCCGACGCCGCGTCGGGCCGTGGCCTCGCGCCAGATGCGGAGCTGGTCGCGGACGAAGCCCGGGGCGGGGTGGCCGACCTTGGTGGGATAGCTGCACAGCCCCCGATGCCCCTTGCAGTCGCACTGAATGTAATCGGGCTGCACCGCGTCAATGATTCGCTCGACCATTCGGCGCGTCACCGACTTCCCCACCTCGGCGCACCGTTCGTTCATGTGGTAATCGAAGTGAATCCCGAGAAAGCTCTCGGAGCGCTTGAGGCGGGGCGGCAACTGCTTGCTAGCCATGCGCGTGTCCTTTCGGGTGGGAGACAGCGCTTGCCTGCGAGACTCAGCCGACTGGGCCGGCAAGACCAGGGGGTAGCTGTTCCTTGAGCGTGGGATCGGTTTCGACCAGTCGCAGGATATCGGCCAGGTCCTTCTGGCGCTTGCTGGCGCGGCGGGCGGCGTCCTGGTAGGCCCAGAGCTTGCCCTGGAGCACGTCGGGCAAGGCCGCGACGCGCAGGCGGTAGCCAAGGACATCTCGCTCCACCGCGCGCGGGAGGAAGGACTGGTATCGGGCGTCGGTCTGGAGCTGGATTCGCAAGTCGGACTTGGGGCTTGCCAGGTTCACGCTGTGCTCGAAGCGCTGCACCGTCAGGCCGCGGGCCGCGGCGGCGGCACACACGGCGTCCAGGCTCTCCAATGCGACCACGAGGTCGAGGTCGAGGCTCACCACCGGCTCGGCGTAGGCGTTCACCGCCAGGCCGCCGATCACGCAGTAGGGCGACGCCGTCTCGGCCAGAATCTCGAGGAGAGTGGCGAGGATGTCCGTCTCGCCGTGTGCGAGAGCGTTGAGGAACTGCTTGCTGGTCATCGCCGCTTCCCCGCGTGCGCGAAGGGCCTCCTGACACCTGTCTCTGCAGCCACGAGCATACTCGTTCGCGGCGAGCCAATCAAGGGCGCGACACGGCCCGCACCCGCACGGCACAATCACTTGGGCTTCAGCTCAAACCACCTCACCGCGATTCCCCGCTGGTAGGGGGCAGAGAACCTCAGCGTCTGCGTTCCCTTGTTCAGCTTGACGCTGACCGGCTCGGTGGTCCCCCACAGTCCGGTGGTGTTGGGTACCTGGATGGTCGCGAGCTTCTCCTCGCCGCAACCGAGGTCCAGGGCTTGGTCGCGGTTCGGCGTGGCCACCCGCAGGGTCAGCTCGTACGTTCCCGTCTCTGGCACGTCAATCTTGTAGTCTACCCAACTGCTCTCGATGTTCTTCTGGAAATTGACCTGCTTGCCGCCCGTGGAGCAGTCGTAGACGCAAACGCCGGCCATGTCGGCGAATGCCTCGGCCTCGACGTGCAGCACGCCGGGGGCGGCCTTGATGGGCGGCTCGGGCACGGGCTTGCAGGCGGGCATCGGGCTGGATCGGTCGGTGCCCGGGCACCCGGAGCCGGCGACGGGTCGGGCGACCACGCCGTCGTCCCGCGCCGGCACGGGCGGCTGCACCTTGCGAACCACTTCCAGCACCGCGTCCGCCTGGTCCTTGGAAGTCAACGCCGCCGCCAGCCAGCGCAGATGCTCGCCCTGTGAGAATCCCGGCTCGCGGGCCCGGGCCTCCGCCTCGGCCACGAACTCCGGGCCTGCCACGCCCTCGGCTTTCGACACGTGCCACGCGCGGCCGTAGACGGCCTTCCACACGGCTCCAGGCTGGGGCTGGGAGTTGGGGTCGGCTGCCTTTATGCCGAACGCCGCGTGGCCGGGCTGGCCAACTCCCACGGCCGGAATGCCGAACGCCCGGCACATCATCGTGCCGAACCAGGACCTCGGCCCGCACTTGCCGCCGCCTTCCATCACGGTCGGAAAGCCCTTGGAGTAGGGGATCGGCGAGGTCCTGCGCCAGACCTCGCTCACGATGCTGTGGACCTGCTGCTCCCTCCTCAGGTCCGGCCGCCAGGTGTTCAGCATCTCCCTGGCCCAGGCCAGTTCGGGGGTGGACGCCCAGTCGCAAACGACCTTCCGGTACTCCCAGACCGTGAGGTCGTTGAAGATCGGGAACAGCTCGCCGTTCTTGTGCGCAGTCTTGTAGTGCGTGTACCGCTCCACGGGATCGATCGGCACCGAGCCGATGCCGTGCGCTCCCACGTAGCTCATCTTGGGCGGCGGCGAAAGGGCGACCGCGATGGCCAGCTTCAGGTAAAGGCCCTTCGCCGAATCCGGGTCGGTGTCGTGAATCTTCCGCCAGAGATCCAGGGCTTCAATGGGGAGGGCGGAGTCGTTCTTCTCCCGCTTGGCCAGCCCGGTGGGCGTCGCGCCGACCAGGTACAGATCCATCGCCTCGGCGTTGGGCCGCAGCCAGCCGAGGAACTTCGCGTTGGCGGGGTCGGCCTTGGCGAACTCGCCCAATTTGTCCGCGCCGTGCTTAGCGATGAACTGCCGTTGGGCAAGGGTCTTCGCAACGACCGGATCCTTGAGCAGGCCGAGCATCGCCGGCTCTGATATCTTGTCGGCCGCGGGGGTTTTCCCGTTCAGCCAGGCGGAGATGTTGGCGAGATACCCCGTGAAGTCGCCGGCCTTGATCGCCTCGGCCAGATCGCCGTCATTGGGCTCCCACGCGCGGGCGCTCGTCGGAAGCGCCGCCAGCGCGGCCATGCCCAGGAGCAGTCGTGTGAGGTGCCTCTTGGACTGGCTCATGGTGTTCCTCAGAAGCGTTTCCACCTTCCCAAGCCGCGCGTTGTCCCTCGCGCCACGATCAAGCATACTCGTTCGCGGCGAGCCAATCAAGGGCGCGATGCGGCTTGACGCCCAGCCTTGTCGGGCGAGCGAGCGGCGCCTGCCGTGGGGATTCGGTATCCGTCACCGAAATTGGTCACCGATATTGTGAGCCGGGAGCGGGCCGGGTCGCTCAGCAGCCATAAGGCCAAGCGGCGGCTATGGTTACGGCAATCCATGCATTCCGGGGTCCTGCTCTGTGGCCGTCGGCTCTCAGAATGCCAAGCCCCCTCTGCCGGCGGGGTTGGCATTGTGAGAGAATCGGCGATCCGGCCTCGTCCGGCTGGGAGTTCTCAGAGTGCCAACCCCTGAGAGAGGGAGTTGGCATTGTGTGATTGTGAGGCGGAACGGGGGGGCCGCTGGCGGCCTGCCTTCTCGGCTCGCGCCCACGCTCGTGCGCGGTCTGCTCACTGGGGGAGGAGTTGTGGCACGGGGCGCTCGACGCGGCCGGCGGGACGCTGGCCCTTGCCGTCGCGGCCGATGTCGCCGAGGTCGTCGCGGGCCTTGTCGGCGAAGGTGATGAGGCGGGCGACGATGTCGGGGTGCTGCGCGGCGAGGTTGGTCTTCTCGCCGATGTCGGCCTTCAGGTCGTAGAGCGCGCCGGGGGCGGGACGGGTGTTGCCGCCGAAGCTCACCCACTTCTTGCCGAGCGGCAGGTAGAGCTTCCAGTGGCCGCTGCGGACGGCCTGGAGCTGGCCGAGGTAGTAGTAGAAGAATGCCTCGTGGGGCGACGTCGCGCCGTCCTGGCCCGAGAGGAGCGGCCAGATGTCCTTGCCGTCCCTGGACACAGGCAAGATGCCTGTGCCACCGAGGCGGGCGAATGTGGGCAGGAGGTCCATCGTCGTGCACAGCTCGTCGCAGGTGGCGCCCGCGGGGACGCGGGTCGGCCATCGGACGACGCAGGGCATGCGCATCGCGCCCTCTTCGGTGGTGTAGCCCCAGCCGCGGAGGGGGGCGTTGCTGCCCTGGGGCGGGCTGTGCCGCACGGCGCCGTTGTCGGAGGTCCAGACGACGAGGGTCTGCTCGTCGAGGCCGAGGCGCTTGAGCGTGGCGAGGATCTCGCCCGTGGACCAGTCGAGTTCCTCGACCGAGTCGCCGTAGGGTCCGTTGGCGGACTTGCCTCGGAAGCGCTCGCTGGCGAAGGGGGCCGCGGTGCTGCCCGGCATGGCGTGGGGCAGGTAGAGGAAGAAGGGCTTGTCGCGGTTGGCCTCGATGAAGCGCTGGGCCTCCTCGGTGTAGCGGCGGGTGAGGGTGTTGCGGTCCACGGGCGCCTCGACGACCCGTTCGTCGCGCATGAGGGGCAGGGGCGGCCAGCCCTGTGCCTTCCGCTCGACCATATCGTCGCTGTAGGGGATGCCAAGATAGGCGTCGAAGCCGTGGCGGGTGGGGAGGAAGGGCGGCTGGTCGCCGAGGTGCCACTTGCCGATGCAGGCGGTGGCGTAGCCCCTGGCCTTGAGGACGCTGGCGATGGTCGCCTCGTCGGGGTGGAGGCCCTTGGGCGAGACGGGGAAGAGGACGGCGCCGCCGCGCTCGTTGACGTGCAGGTTCACACGGCGTGGGTAGCAGCCGGTGAGCAGGCTGGCGCGCGAGGGGGTGCAGACGCCGCTGGTGGCGTAGAAGCTCGTGAGCTTCGTGCCCTCGGCGGCCATGCGGTCGAGGTGGGGCGTGCGGTGCTTCGTCGAGCCGAAGCAGGCGATGTCGCCGTAGCCCAGGTTATCGCAGAAGATGACGATGAAGTTGGGCGGTCGCATAGGCTTCTCGCGTTCCGCCGCGCCGAGCAGGCCGGCCGCGAGCGTCGCGCCGCCGGCCGCCTTGAGCGCGTCGCGGCGAGTCGGCTTGCTGGTCACGGGCAGCTCCCGGGGTCACATCTTCATTTGGCACTTGGCGGCAAAGTGCGAAATGAAGATGTGACCCCTCTCACACGGCGGCCCAGGCGGCGGCGAGGGTGCGCTTGGAGCCGGCGACGAGGGCCTCGACCGATTCGCCCTTAAGGGGCTTCACCTCGAAGCTGAGGATGGGCCGCCGCGCGTGGCTGAGGAAGCCGGCGTCGAGGAGCGCCCGGAGGTAGTCGGCCAGCTCCGCCACGTCGTTCTCGCCGCCGGGCACGCCGAAGCGGGGGTGGTTGTCGCCATACGCCTCGTGGGGGGGGTCGCGCATCACGCAGTTGCCCATGTGGGCGTGGACGAGGAACTCGCGGGTCGCGGCAGCCGCCTGCTGCGGCGTCTCGCCCTGGAGCGGCAGGTGGCTGAGGTCAATCATCAGGCCGAACGACGGGAAGTCGCGGCGGACGCGGCGTGCGACCTCCGCGGCCTCGGCGTTGGGGCCGATGAGGCAGTTCTTGCCGAACGGCACGCGGTCGAAGGTTTCGAGCACGATGGGCAGGTTGCCCGTGCGCGCCGCGTAGTCGGAGAGCCACTTCAGCGAGTCCACCAGGCGGTCGGTGGCGACCTTGCGCCCCGCCTCGCCGGGGTCGGGGCCGCTGAGGACGGCGAGGCCGACGGCGCCGAGCTCGGCCGCCTGGTCAATGGCCTGCTGGACGGCCTCGATGGCGGCGGCGCGGTCGGCGTCGCCCGGGGCGTTGAGGTCCAGCTTGCCGCCGAGGAGGATGGGCTGTGCGCCGAAAGCGACGGTCATCCGAGCGGTCTCGAGGGTGGCGCGAACGTGCGCGCGAGCCGTCGGGTCGTTGATGCGGGTGACCTCGATGGCCTCGAAGTCGGCGTCGGCGGCCAGGCGCTTGATGGTCTCGGCGATGGGGCCTTCGCCGCCCATCGTCTGGGGCCACAGCATGAAGTGGATGATGCCCGGCCGGGCGTAGTGGGAGAGCGGCTCGTTCACTGGGTTTGCCCGCCGAGGCTCAGGTGGTCATCTGCTGGCGCTGCACGCGGTCGAGGAGAGCCAGGTAGCGCGGGTCGCGCCGGATGCCGTCGAGGTCGGGGTCGCGCTGCAAGTAGCCGCTGTCGTGGTAGCCGAGGGCGACGGCGTGCTCGAGGGTCTCGATGGCCTGGTCCACCTTGCCCACGATCGCGTAGGAGCAGGCCAGGTTGTAGTGGACGATGGGGTCGCCGGGGCGCAGATGGCAGAGGCGCTCGTCGATGCCGAGGCCCTTCTCGAACTGGCCCCGCTCGGTGTAATTGTTGCCGAGGGCCATCAACACGTCCACGGATTCGGGCAGGCGTCGCAGGATTCTCTCGAAGAAGGCGATTTCGAAGTCCAGGTCGTCATCGCTCTGGCGTTGTCGTGTTCCCACTTCAGCGCCGAGCGCTTCGCTGTTCTCCGCTTCCCCCATGGGCATTCCCCCTGCGTGTCGTCATGGTCACGAAGCGATTGGTCCCATGATAGCCATCCGGCCACGGGAAGTCAAGCACGCTTGACTTGCCGGCAGTGCTGTGGTAGAACCGCCGCCGGCCGGAGTGGCCGACGCGTTCCCCGGCGAGTGGTGGACACATGGGCAAGTTCGACCTCATGGAGATGCTGCTGCGGGTGCCCCCGCTGCTCCTCGCGCTCACGGTGCACGAGTTCGCCCACGCCTGGATGGCCTGGCGCTGCGGGGATCCGACGGCGAAGAACCTGGGGCGGCTGACGTTCAACCCGCTCGTGCACCTCGACCCGATCGGCGCGCTCTGCCTGCTCTTCGGCCCCTTTGGCTGGGCCAAGCCCGTGCCCGTGAACCCCTATAACTTCCGCAACCCGCGGCGCGACGACATCCTGGTCTCGCTGGCCGGCGTGGCGGCGAACCTGCTGACGGCCATCGCCCTCGCCCTCCTCATCCGCCTGGCCGGCCACCTGGGGTTCAACCCGCTCACCTCGCGGGTTGTCTGGACGCTGTGGCTGATGGTCCACGTCCTGCTCCTCATGAGTCTCGGCCTCTTCCTGTTCAACCTCATCCCCGTGCCGCCGCTGGACGGCTCGCACGTGCTGCGCAACCTGCTGCCCCGCGACATGGCGATCGCCTACGAGCGCGCGGCCCCCATCGCGTCGGTCATCTTCCTCATCCTCATCGTCAGCGGAGGGATGAATCCAATCCTCGGCCCGCCCCACGCCTTCCTCGTCCACCTGCTGCTCGGAACCTGAGGCGCGCATGGTCTCCTCCTACGAAGAAGAGCACTACGGCTACAAGGTGGACCTGGAGGTCTTCAGCGGCCCGCTCGACCTGTTGCTCTACCTCATTCGCCAGGACGAGGTGGAGATCGCCGACATCCCGATCTCGCGCATCACCGACCAGTATCTCGCCCACCTCGAGCTCATGCAGCACATCAACGTGAACGTGGCCGGCGAGTTCCTCGTCATGGCCGCCACGCTCATGGAGATCAAGTCGCGCATGCTCCTCCCGCGCCCGGAGACGACGGGCGAGGAAGAGGAGGAGGACCCGCGCGCCGACCTCATCCGCCAGCTCATCGAGTACAAGAAGTTCAAGGACGCCGCCCGCTCGCTCGCCGCCCGCGCGGGCGAGCAGGCCCTCAAGTTCCCCCGCGGCGCCGCCGCCGTCCTCGGCACCCCCGAACGCCCGGCCCCCGAGGAACTGCCCATTGACCTCGGCGAGGTGACGATCTGGGAGCTCCTTGCCGCCTTCAAGGTGATCCTGAGCCAGACGAGCCTCGACACCACGCGCCACATCCTGCTCGACGAGCGGCCCGCGACCGCCTACTGCAACGACCTGCTCGACGAGCTTCGCTCCTGCAGCACCGCCACCCTCCGCGAGCTGTTCGACCCCGCCGCCGGCCGCCTGGCCCTCATCAACGCCTTCCTCGCTCTTCTCGAGCTCATCCGCCGCCGCCGCGTCCGCGCCGAACAGGCCGGCCACCACGGCGAGATCCGCATCGTGCTCCTCGACGACACACCCGTCAGCGAGAGCGAGTTGGTCACGCCCCAGGCCCCCGCGGAGCCCTCGCCCGCCGCCGAGGGCGAGGCCGCGCCGCCCGCCGAGGGTCCGGCCCCCGAGCCACTCCCAGCCGCCCAGGCCCCTCTCGACGAGGAGGAGATCGAGGAGTTCGCCGACCTCGACCTCCCCGACATCGAAACCATCCCCGAGCCGACCCTCGACCTCAGCGAGGAAGGGGCGGCCAAGCATGCCGCGTCCTGCCCGCCGCCCGCCCCGCAAGCGCCTGTGGGCGGGGCCTCCGTGCCCCGCGTCCCTCGGGCGGGCAAGCGCAGGGTCAAGAAGCCGACCCCGAAGCCCTGGCTGCTTCGCCGCCGCCGCATCCCCAGCCTTCTCGCCCGCCTCGCCCGCTGCCGCCCCGTGCCCTCCACCCGCGGCCCCGTCGGCGTGGTCGCCCGCAAGCCCCGCTGCTGACCCACGCCCTGCACTGCCGACTGCTTACTGCCGACCGACCTTGAGCGCCTCGATACGGCGCTGGAGGAAGCCGTGGAGCGCGGAGCGGGTGGGGTTGAGCTTCTCCGCCAGCGGCAGAAAGTCCCCACGGAGGTCAGGATGGCGCTCGGCAAGGCCGACCAGAAGGATGACCTCGGTGCTGTGGTCGAGCGGCAACTCGTCCACCTCGCCCCGGCTCACGCCGAGCCGCAACAGCTCGGAGACACGTTTCTCGAACCCGGAGCGGGCAGCAAAGGCGGTGATGGCCTGCTGCCACTGGGCTTCGGCCTTCGCCTCGTCGCCGCTCTCGCGCCAGGCCATGGCCGCGACGAGATGATTCTGCCCGGCCAGCCAGGGGGGAAGCTTGCCAAGAAGCGCCTCGGCCTTGCCCGGCTCCTTGCGCGTGGCGTGCGCATAGAAGCGGGCGATGGTTCCCGCCAGGCGATCCTTGAGCTTCGCGGCGCTCGCCAGGGCCGCATCGGTGTCGCCCACGAGCAAGGCGAGGCGGAAGCTCGTGGCCGCGAGCAGTTGCTCGCCCGCCTCGTGGAGTTCCGTCTGGATGGCCTTGGCATAGGCGTCCTGGACCGTCTTGGCGCCCGCCTTGTCCCCCTTCTCCACGAGGAGCTGGGCGAGGCGAGCGATGGCCGGGAAGTCATAGGGCCTCTCGGCAAGCCAGGCCCGAAGCTCCTTCTCCAGTTGCGCGGCCTCGCCGGCGGCCCGGCGGAGGACAAAGAGGAGGTCGGCCATCTCGCTGTCGTCGGGGTCGAGGCGGCAGGCCTCCTCGGCGGGCCGGCGCGCCGCCGCAAAGTCCCCAACCGCTGCCAGGTCGAGCGCCTTGCAGAACCAGGCGTCGGCATTCTTCGCATCCGCCGCGAGGGCTCGGTCGAAGTGGTCGCGCGCCTCCGCCCGGCTCGCCGCGACCCGCCCGCGGAGGTAGAGCAGAGCCGAGTCCTTCGGCGCCGCGGCCAGCAGTTGGCCGTAGAGGGGGACGAGTGTGTCGTGCTCGCCCAGCGCCTGGCAGACGCCCTGGTACGTCCGATGCCACTTCTGCTCGACGGGGCGGCGGCCGAGGCCCTTTGCCAGGAAGTCGCGGCAGCGTGGCAGCTTCCCCGCCGAGGCGGCGAGGCTCCGGTACTCCTCGAGCAGGCGCTCCGTCGCCGGGCCGCGCGTCAGGTGGTGCTCGGCCACGGCCAACAGGTCCTCGTCCGGCACGAGGTGGCGCAGCAGGAACAGCGCCGCCACCGCATCCAGCTCCACGACCACCAGCCGGCGCTTCCACAGCGGCTTCCCGCTCTCGCTGCGCACCGACGCCGGGAAGTCCTCGAACACGTAGTCAATGCCGCTGAGCGCGAGGAAGGGCTTGCCGACGTGGAGCCGCCGCCTCGGCTCCATCTCCGTCGTGCCGTAATAGATCTCCTCGACGAGCAGGAGCGCGGCGCCGCGCGGGTTCAGCACGTAGGTGCTCGTGCGCCCGCCGATCTGGAACTCCACGGTCTCGGGCTCGCCCTGGCCGCCGGTCATCTCCGCCCGGTGCCTGCCCGTGCCGACCGTGATGCGGGCCTGCTCGCCCGGCGGCACGCTCGCCCGCACCGTGCCGTCAATGGCGACCGACACCGCGGCGGGCAGGCGATTGACGATGTGCAGGCCGCGCTGCGACGCCGCCTGCCAGGCGAGGTAGCCGCCGACACCCGCGGCGACGACCGCGAGTGCCGCGAGCGCCACGGCGCGGGCGGGGGTGAGCCGGGGCTTCGGCACCAGGGCGCCCTCCTGCCGCATCGCGCGCTCGGAGAGCCGCGCGGCCTTGCGGAACGCCTTGTCGCTCTTGAGGCCGGGGCTGCGCCGCAGCATCTCGCGCAGGATGCCGAGCGCGGCCTCGTGCTCGCGCCGCTCCTGGTGGGCCTGGGCCAGGCGGAGGAAGGCGCCCGCGTGCTGCGCGGCCGCGTCGTCGGGCATCGCGGCCAGCAGCTCGGTCGCCCGGGCCAGGTCGCCCTTCTCGATGGCGCCGACGGCCACGGCGCGGCGTGCCTGCCAGTTGTTCGGGTTCAGCTCGAAGGCGCGGGCGAAGCAGGCGTCCGCCTCGGCTCCACGCCCCTCGCCGTCGTGCCAGGTCCCGAGGCGGAACTGCACCGTTGCGTCGTTCGGGAACTGCCGGGCCATGACCTGTGCGAAATCCGCCGCCTCCTTCGTCCTCTGGAATCCCACGAGGGTGTCGAGGAACTCGACGGCCGCGGCGGGGTCGTCGGGCGCAGCGGCCAGCTCGTGGCCCGCCTTCGACACCGCCTCGTTCTGAATGCGTTGCCATTCGGCCACGGGGAGCACCTTGTGCCGCCGGCAGGCGGGACAGTAGTCGAGAATCTGCTTCCGCCCGAGCGGGACGACGGGGATGAAGACGACGACGAACCAGAGACGTGTCTCGTAGCTCTGGAGCTTTCCCGAGCGCCCGCAATGCTCGCACGTGCCCGGCGTCTCGCGCAGGTTCTTCTTCCCGTAGTACGTCGTCCCAATCCCATTCACCGTCGCGGGCATTGTCCGTTCCCTGACGCCTCCCCCATTCTACTCCAGCCGCCTGACGATGACGTAGTGGACGCCCACGGTGGCCTGCCCTGTGGTGACCCAGGCTTCGAGTCGGGCGTCGCCGGCCTCGAGTGCGGCGTCCTCGAGCGTGGCCTCTTTGGCGCCCTTGGGCACGATGGCCGTGACCCGCACGGCGCCAACCGAGCACTGCACCGACGACTCCGCGTCCACGGGCGCGAAGAGGAGGCGGATGCGGTACTTCCCCTCCTTCGCCACGCTCACCTCCCAGTGGCCGAGCGAGGTGGGCGCCCAGCCGGCCTGGGGGCCGCGCCAGTCCTGCCGCGTGAGCAGGCTCGGGTTCTCCTCGGGCGCGCCGAGGACGATCCGGGGCGGGTCGTAGCCGCGGGTGGCCGACACGTCCTTGAACCAGGCCTCGTAGCCCTTGCGCATCTTGGCCACGATGTCGCCGTGCTGGGCCGCGACGTTCTTCCTCTCGCCGGGGTCGGCGGGCATGTCGTAGAGTTCCTTGCCGTTCACGAGCTTCCAGCGCTGCGTGCGGGCCATGCACGAGCGGTACATGATCGGCTCGTCGCCGCGGTGCCACTGGGTGTAGAGCGTGCGGTCGGGCCACGGCGCCTTGTCGCCCGCGAGAAGCGGCAGCAGGCTCGTGCCGTCGAGCTTGATGTCGGGCGGCACGCGGGCGCCGCAGGCCGCGGCCACGGTGGGCAACACGTCCAGGTGCGCCGCAATCGTGTCCAGCTTCCGTCCGCCCTTGAACCCAGCGGGCCAGCGGACGAAGTAGGGGACGCGGATGCCGCCCTCGTAGACGGTGCCCTTCTGGTCGCGGAGGCCGGCGTTGAAGCGGATGGGCTGGCCCTTGTCGCGCTGCGAGCCGCAGGGGCCGTTGTCGCCCAGGAAGATGACGAGCGTGTTTTCCTCGAGGCCCAGCTCCTTGAGCTTCGCGAGCAGTCGCCCCACGTTCTCGTCAATGTTGGTGACCATGCCGTACACCTTGGCCGTGTTCTCGCCGAGGCCCATCTTGCGGTAGGGCTCGACATACTTGTCGTCCACCTGGAGCGGCGTGTGGGGCGCGTTGGTCGCGTGGTAGACGAACCAGGGCTTGTCCTTGTTCGCCTCGATGAACTTCAGCGCGGCGTCGGTGTAGACGTCGGTGCAGTAGCCCTTGGTCTTCACGGGCTTGCCGTTGTGGTCGAGGATGGGGTCGAAGTAGCCGGGGTTGCCTGGGAAGTCGGCGGGCTGGCACAGGCCGCCGCCCTTGTGGGTGAGGGCCTCCTGGAAGCCCTGGTCAATGGGGCGCATCGGGTAGTTGTCGCCGAGGTGCCACTTGCCGAAGATGCCCGTCTTGTAGCCCGCGGCGGCGAGCACCTCGGCCAGCGTCACCTCGTCGGGGTGCATCATCGCCCGGCCGAGATAGGTGTCAATCGCCCCTGTGCGGTAGTTGTAGCGGCCCGTCATCAGGCTGGCGCGGGTCGGCGCGCACACGGGGCAGACGTAGCCCTGCGTGAACTCCACGCCCTCGGCGGCGAGCTTGTCGAGGTTAGGCGTCTTGATCTTATCGTTCCCGTGGCAGCCCAGGTCGCCGTAGCACTGGTCGTCCGTGAGGATGAGCAGCACGTTGGGCCTCATTGGCTCCTTCTCCTGTCCGAGCGCTGTGGGGGTGGTGGCCAGGGCCGCGGCCGTGCCGAGTGCGGCGGAGCCCGCGTCGCGGAGGAACTCCCTGCGGTTCATCGGCGTTCTCCTTCTAGCCAATCTGGAAGCCGGCCCTCGCCTCCGCGCTGTCCTTCCAGCCGATGCGGCAGGCGCGGGCGCGGACCGTGGCGCTCTTGTCGAGCGTGAGGGGCTTCGAGTAGAGGAGCCAGTGCGGCGCCTTGCCCTCGTCGAGGGTGTAGGCGATGGACGAGCCTTCGGTGGGGCAGGTGAGCGTCACGGCGACGGGCTTGTCGAACTTGCCGCCGGCCGGCTCGATCTTCGGCTCGGCGGTCGCGCCCGGCTTGCCGCCGGGGATGCCCTTCTCGCGCAGCTCGCCCTCGGGGATCAGGCCCAGGTCCTTCGTCTCTTTCATCCAGTCCTCGAGCACCTTGCGCATCTTCGCCAACACGTCCTGGAACTCGGGCTTGGCGGCGAGGTTGTCAATCTCGTGGGGGTCCTTGGTCGTGTCGTACAGCTCCTCGACGGGCTTGGTGGGTGCGAACCAGAGGGCGGGCGGCCCCGTGAGCTTGCCCTCGGCGTGCAGGCGGCGCATCTCCTTGAGGATGGGCATCTTGTCCATGTAGTTGATCCGCTGGGCGTAGGGCTTCTGCGGCTCGAAGTTGCGGAGGTAGTGGAATCGCTTGTCGCGCACCGAGCGGATGATATCGTAGGTTTCGTCCATGCGGTCGCGGGCGGCGAAGACATAGTCGCGCGGCGGGGTATCGTGCTCGCCGAGGAAGGCGCGGCCCTGCATCCACTCGGGCGGCTTGACGCCGGCGAGGGAGAGCGCGGTGGCGCCGAAATCAATGAAGCACACGAGGCGGTCGCTCGTGCTGCCCGGCTTGATCGTGCCCGGCCAGCGGATGAGCAGCGGCACGCGAATGCCGCTGTCGTAGACCCACCGCTTGCCGCGCGTGAGGCCGCGGCCGTGGTCGCCGTAAAAGAAGACCACCGTGTTGTCGGCCAGGCCGTCGTCGGCGAGCTGCTTGAGGATGCCGGCGACCTGGCCGTCCATCTTGGTGATCTGGTCGGCGTATCGCGCCCAGTTGCGGCGCACGACGGGCGTGTCGGGGTAGTAGGGCGGGATGTTGGCCTTGGCGGGGTCGTGCTGGAAGGGGCCGTTGTTGGGCCAGCATTGGCTCTCGTGGGTGCAGGTGAAGTTGAAGACGGCGAAGAAGGGTTGCGACTTGTCGGGGCGGTTGCGCCAGTGGGCCTTGCCGCTGCACTCGTCCCAGGCCGTGATGGGCGGGGCGAACTGGTAGTCGGTCTTCGAGTTGTTGGTGCAGTAGTAGCCGGCGGCGCGGAGGTATTCGGGGAAGCAGCGGACGAAGGGCTGCGGCACGGCGTGGCAGCGCATGTGGTGCGAGCCGATGGTGGTGGGATACATGCCGGTGATGATGCCTGAGCGCGCCGGGGCGCACACGGGCGCGTGGGAGAAGGCGAGGTCGTAGCGGGCGCCCTGGCTGGCCAGCTTGTCGAGGTTGGGCGTGATGGCGTAGGGGTCGCCGTAGCAGGCGAGGTCGGGGCTGATATCCTCGCACGTCACCCACAGGATGTTCAGCGGCTTCTTCGCCTGGCCGCGCGCTAGGGCGGGGGCGAGGGCCGTCGCCGCGGCCGCGGCGCCGGTGGTCTGGAGGAATGCACGACGCGACACACGCTGGCTGGCCATGGCAGTTCTCCTATTCGGGGGGCCGTCGGATGTCGGGCTTGCCGTCGCCGTCCACGTCGCCTTTGGCGAATGCCTGGATGTCGAGATTCGCGCCAAGGTCGGCCCCGCCCTCGCCTGCGTTGCGCGCGGGGCTGTTCGGGGCGAGCCGCAGGTCGAGGGCGAAGCGGGTCTTCTCCTTCCAGTTGAGGACGAGGCCGCCCTTCTGCGGCGGCTCGGAAAGCGGCGGGTCCACGATGATGTGGTCGCTGCCGACCGACTTCACCGTGCGGACGACGCCGTCGAAGAACACCTCGACGTGGTCGCCGGGCTGGAAGAGGTCGGTCGCGCCGCGCAGGAGGATCTTCTCCGCCGTGCACTCGGTGAGCCGCCGGTCCTCGGTCTGGATGCAGAGCTTCGGGGCGCTGAGGAATTGCGGGTCGGCCGAGATCGAGTGGGCGTCCTGCCCCGAGACCTTCTGGTAGCCGGCGAAGTCGCCGGGCCAGTTGCGCCCGAAGGCGGCGAAGCAGCCCTTCGTCCCTGGCAGTTTGTAGAGCAGGTTGTAGTCGCTCGCGAAGCCCTCGGTGCTGCCGACGCCCATGGCCGCCGCGTCGCCGCCGGGATGGAGGATGTTGTTCCGCACGGTGTAGTTCTTGCCCGTGAAGCTCAGCGGCCCGTAGCCGCAGAAGGCGATCGTGTTGCCGAGGACCTGGAAGTTCGTGACGTTGCCGTGGCCGTGGATGACGGCGACGGCGGCGGAGCCGGCGATGACGTTGCCGCGGATGACGCCCTGGTCGCACTGCTCCATCATGAGGGCCTGGCCGCCGTTGAGGATGACGTTCTCCTCGATGGTCACGCCCGTGAGGCCGCCGTGGAACTGGATGTTGTCGGGGTGGCCCCAGAGGTTGTGGTTGTGGATGTAGTTTCGACGGATGATGACGTCGGCGCTCTTGCCGCCGACGACGAGGCCGTCGAACTCGTTTCGCCCGATCTCGTTCGCTTCGATGACGAGGCCCTGGTCGGCCGCGCAGGTGATGCCGTTGCTGTTCGCCGTCACCAGGTTGCTCTTGAGCACCGCGTTGTTCGTGCAGTGGATGTAGAGCCCGTTGCCGGAGTTGTGGTGCAGGTAGCAGTTGGTGATGGCGATGCCGTCGGCCGTGGGCGACCAGGAGCCGATGCCGTGGCCCGCGCCGTGGCGGACCTCGAAGCCGTCGAACCGCAGGTGGCTGCGATTGCCGTACTCGACGACGAAGCGGCTGCGGCGCGGCGCCTCGATGACATGGCTGTTCGGGTCGTCGGCCGCGGGCGGCCAGATGTAGACGCGGGAGCCCTTGTCCGCCGGTTCCACGGCCCATTCGCCGGGTTGGTCGAGGAGGTCGAGCTTGTTCTCGAGGAGATAGCGGTCCTTGCCCGCCTCGACCACACGGTCGCGGTAGATCGGCTTGTCGAGGGTCAGCGTGTGGGTCTTGGCATCGAAGGCCGTCACCTTCCGCCAGCCCTGGGTCGTCACGTCAACGTCCCAGAAGAAGACCGTGCTGCCGACCCAATAGCCGTCGGCCTGGGTGAGATGCCTGGAGTCAACGAGTGTGTGGGTGCCGCCGCCCTCGGCGATCCACCAGCCGGCGTTTGGCTCGCGGGCCTTCACCAGCGGCGTGCCGTCGAGGAAGAGGCGGTTCGGCTCCCAATCGGCCTCGGCGACCCAGATGTTCTCCTTGTGGCGCTTCCAGCCGGTGAGCGCATCGGCGCCGCTGAGGACCACCCCGTCCCCTTCGGCTCGATAGGTGATGGGCTTCTCGGCCGTGCCCGACGCCTTCGGCACGACGGCCTCGCGGTAGACGCCTGGCCTCACGACCACCGTGTCGCCCGGCTGAAGCGTCGCCGCCGCCTTGCCGACCGTGAGCCACGGCTCCTCGCGCGTGCCGGGATGGGCGTCGGTCGCCTCCTTGTGCCGCTGGTCCACCCAGTACTCGTTCGCAGGGGCGGCGGAGACCAGACAGAGCAGGATTGCCTGGGAGAGGAAGGGCCTCATTCGGAGAGCTCCACAATTGCCCAGAGGTCAAGTTCCGGAACCCGGACCGTCGCCTGGGCGGCGTCGTGCGAACACTCGAGCGGGCGCGGCCTGCTCAGCCATGGCGAAAGACTCTCCTGCCAGCAGAACCAATGCAACGCTCGAAAGGGCAACGGGCCTCATCGTCGTGTTTCCTCCACGCGGTCTGCCACGGTACTGGCCACGATTCTACAGAAAAGCCTGCTTGCGCTCCAGTGCCTAGGCGCATATCATTCTCGCCATATCCGCGCGCTTGAGCAAGGAGGCCCCTCGACAATGAGCCCGCGGCACTTCACCTGCGACCCTCAGGGCTACCTGCGACACTGGCTGGCGGCCGGCCCGCGCCGCACGCCCTATGCCGGCCCCAGCGGGTCGGACGATGAGATGCGCCGCGCGGCAGTTGCCCCAACCTTCGGGGAGCCGCCTCGCGACGCCGCACTCGGCCAGCCCGGGCCGACAGGTCAGCCGTGGCGCTTCTACGCTCCCGGCCAGAACGCCTTCGTCGAGTGCAGCGGCTTCTCGTCGCTGCTCGAAGTCCTCGACCTGTGGGCCCTCACCGACGTGCACGCGCCGGCCGACGCCTCGCTCGCCGCGCGGCTGTGGGCCTGCGGCACGGCCGACCTGTGGGTGAACGGCGCGCACGTGCTGCGCCACGACGTGCCCCGCTACATGTACCCCGAGGCGGTTGCCCTGAATCTCCCGCTTCGCCGTGGGGCGAACCGCTTGTGCGCGCGGCTTCACGTGCTCGGCGTGCGCGACACGCGCATGCTCTTCGGACTCCAGGCGCTCGAGGGCGCGGCGGGCCTCGCCATCCGTTTGCCCGGCGACCCCCTGGCGACGGAGCGGCTCGCCGAGGCCGAGCGCTGGCTGATGAGGGTGCGCGCCGAGGGCCGCGATGCGCTTGCCTCCGAGTGCCCCGCCCCCTCCGACGCGCGCGTGACGACTGCCTCGGGTGGGGTCGTCTGGCCCGCGGCGGCTCGGCGCGTGGGTCTCGACCCCAGCGGCGCCTTCAGCCTCAAGGTATCCGTCGAGGCCGCCGGCCAGACGCTCGAGCGGTCGCTGGAGATCCCCGCGAATCGCCCGCCCGCGCAGCCCTCGTCGCTGCCCCTCGACGAACATCGCCGCGAGCATCTGCACCACTTCGCCCACGACGGCGCGCGGCACATCCTCAACGTCCTTGCCCGCCGCATTCTTGTTGTAGGCGGGATGTCCTCATCCCGCGAATCCCGCGGCGTGGGGACACGCCGCCCACAATTCCAGCAACAAGCCGACGACTCGGCCATCTTCGAGGCCACGCTCAAGGGGATTGACGAGCGGCGCGACTGCTCGGACTTCACCCTCGCCGCGCTGCTGCGGATGATCTGCCTCGGCCTCGCCTCGCCCGCCGAGCGGGCCGCCATCCGCAAGACGGCCCTCGCCTTCCGCTACTGGGACGACGAGCCGGGCACCGACGCCATGTGCTTCGGCAGCGAGAATCACAGCCTGCTCTTCCACGGCTGCCAGCTTCTCGCGGGGCGCCTGTGGCCCGATGAGCGCTTCAGCAACAGCGGCCGCACGGGCGCCGAGCAGACCGCCCTCGGCCTCCGCCGCTGCGCCGCCTGGCTCGCCGAGGTCGAGCCCGTCGGCTTCCGCGAATACCTCAGCAGCACCTACATGCCCCTCACCGTCGCCGCGCTGATGAACGTCGTGGACTTCTCGGGCGATGCGGCCCTGGCGCAGCGGGCGGCGGCGATCGTGGACGGCGTGTTCCGCGACCTGGCGATGCACGCCCACGATGGCGTGGTCGTCGCGCCCCAGGGTCGCGTCTACCGCAACGTGCTCTATCCCCAGACGGGCGGCACGCAGGCCCTGCTCTCGTATGCGACGCCCGAGGCCCTCGTCGCCCACACCAACTGGATCGGCTTCGTCGCCTCGTCGGTGGACTACCGGCCGCCCGCCGGCCTCGGCGACCTGATGCGCCAGCCGGCCTGCCGCCGCTATCGGCAGGACGGTGCGGAGGTGGTGCTGCACAAGACGGCGGACTACCTGCTCACGTCGCTCGCCATCCCGGCGTCGTTCGACTTCGGCGAAGGCGCGGTCGAGGCGCCCGCGAACTGGCGAGCCGCCCTGTGGCCGGGCAAGCCCGGCTACCAGCAGCACCTGTGGCAGGCCACGCTCGGGCGCGACTGCCACGTCTTCGTCAACCACCCGGGCGGCACGTTCGACGGCACGCAGTCGCGGCCCGGCTACTGGTATGGCAACGGCTCGCTGCCGAGCCTGTCGCAGACCGAGGGCACCCTGGCCGAAATCTTCGACATCCCCGAGAGCCACCCCGTCGGCTTCACCCACGCCCACTGGCCGAGCGACGCCTTCGACCGGCAGGAGGTCCGCGGCCACTGGGCGTTTGGCCAGCGGCGCACGGGCGCGGTCGCCCTCTGGTGCAGCCAGCCGCTCGTGCCCCACGACGAAACCCTCACCGGCCGCGAGCTCCGCGCCGAGGGGCGCCGCGTGGCTTGGCTGTGCGTGTGCAGTGGGCATGTGGATTTCACGGCGTTCATCCAATTCTGTCTTGACCAACGCCCTGCCTTCGACGCGTTGGCTCTGCGCCTCGATGTCGGTGGGCGCGAGGTCCTCCGCTGGGCCGAGTAGGGGCTGCTCAGAGCGTGCCGAAGGGGAGTGCGAGGGTGTTCGGGCCGAGGGGGAGGGAGGTGTCGCCGGGGTGGACGATATAGCCCTTGGCAACGCGGTCGCCGAAGTCGCTCTTGAAGGCGTTGATTCCGCTCGCCATCGCCGGGTTGGGCGTCGTCGAGAGCTTGACTTCGATCGGCACGAGCGTCTCGCCCGCGTCCACGACGAAGTCCACTTCAACGCCTGCCGCGGTGCGCCAGAAGTAGACCTGCGGCTCCTGCCCGCGATGGGTGAGGGCGCGCAGGACTTCGATGAGGACGGCGTTCTCGAAGAGCGCGCCGCCCATCGGGCCGGCCATCGCGTGGTCGGGATCCTTCAGGCCGGCAAGGTAGCAGAGGGTGCCGAGATCCGCAAAGTACAGCTTGGGGGTCTTCACCAGGCGCTTGCCCACGTTCCCGTAGTAGGGCCGGAGGACGATGACCTGGTAGGTCGCCTCCAGGACGGAAAGCCAGGCCTTGACCGTGTTGACGGCGACGCCGAGGTCGCGGGACAACGAGGCTAGGTTGAGAAGCTGTGCGGCGTGGGCGGCGAGGGCGCGGAGGAAGATCTGAAACTGGCTGAGGTCGCCGACCTGGCGGAGGGAGCGAACGTCGCGCTCGAGATAGGTCTGGACGTAGCTGGCGTGCCAGAGCGACAGGTCGCGACCCGGGTTGGCGACCAACTCGGGGTAGCCGCCGCGGAGGAAGCTCAGCCACAGGTCGCGCGGGGCCATCGGCTCGCGTCTCGCCTTCCGGCCGGGCTCCCAGGGAAGCGGAGCGTTCGGCAGGCCCGCAATCTCCCGATAGGAGAGCGGCAGGAGCTTGAGGACGGCGACCCGCCCGGCGAGCGACTCGGTGACGCCCTGGGCGACGAGGAGGTTCTGCGAGCCGGACAGAATGAACTGGCCAGACCTGTTCCGGCGGGCGTCCACGGCCTCTTTGATGTACGGCAGCAGGCCCGGCGCGTGCTGGATCTCGTCGAAGATGACAGGGGGCGGGTTCAGGGCCAGGAAGCCGCGAGGGTCGCTCGCCGCGGCGGCGCGGACGTCGGGCAGCTCGAGCGAGCGGTAGCCGTGGCTCCTGCCGAAGAGGTGCTGGAGCAGGGTGGTCTTGCCCGATTGGCGCGGGCCGGTGAGGGCCACGATGGGGAACTCGCGGGCCGCGCGGCGGACGGCTTCCTCGGCCGAGCGTTCGATATAGGCCATGGGGTGGCCTCCTTCTCATGTGCAATTATGCATTTGGGATGCAAACTTGCAAGTCCAGCGCGGAGCCGCGCACGCGACCGCCGCTTGACTCCCGCCACGCCCCGGCCAAGATAGAGGGGACCGTTCGAGGCCGGGCAGCGCGCAAACCACGCACGGAGAGAACAGCCGATGGCAGACGCGAGGCCGAATATCCTGTGGATCTGCACCGACCAGCAGCGGTGGGACACGGTGGGCGCGCTGGGCAACCCGCACATCCGCACGCCCCACGTGGACCGCCTGGTGCGCGAGGGCGTGGCCTTCACCCGCTGCTACTCGCAAAGCCCCATCTGCACGCCGAGCCGCGCGAATTTCCTGACGGGCTACTACCCGAGCACGCTGCACGTGAACCGCAACGGGAACGACTTCTTTCCCTGCCCCGAGAAGCTCATCACGCGGCGGCTGGCCGACAAGGGCTACGACTGCGGCCTCTCGGGCAAGCTGCACCTCGCCGCGGCCAACGGGCGCGTCGAGCCGCGCTTCGGCGACGGCTATCGCGTCTACCAGTGGAGCCATCACCCCTACCCCGAGAAGTTCTGGCCCCACACGCACCACGCCTACCAGGCCTGGCTCGCCGAGCGGGGCGTGGACTGGGCGAAGGCCTACGGCCAGCGCGGCGGCCTGTTCCGCACGGGCATCGAGGCGAAATATCACCAGACCACCTGGTGCGCCAACGAGGCCATCGCCTTCCTCTGCGAGAAGCGCACCGGCCCCTGGCTCTTCAGCTTCAACTGCTTCGACCCGCACCCGCCGTTCGACCCGCCCCCGGAATACATGGCGCGGATGAACGTGGCGGCCATGCCGCTCCCCCTGTTCCAGCCCCACGAGATGGAGAGCCAGCTCGCCTTCGGCAAAGTGGACCACCAGACGCGCAAGCCCGTCTCGCCGCACGACTACGACGCCCGCCGCATGGTGGCCGCCTACTACGCGCAGATCGAGCTGATTGACGACCAGGTGGGCCGCATGCTCGACGCCCTTGAGGCCGCAGGGCAACGCGACAACACCATCGTCATCTTCACCAGCGACCACGGCGAGATGCTTGGCGACCATGGCCTTCAGCAGAAAGGCTGCCGTTTCTACGAGGGCGCCGTCCGCGTGCCCCTGGTCCTCTCGTGGTCGGGCCGCGTCAAGGCCGGCCTCCGCAGCGACGCGCTCGTCGAGCTCACCGACCTGCCCGTCACGCTCATGCAGGCGACGGGCCTCGACGTGCCCGCCGACACGCATGGGAAGTCGCTCCTGCCCATCCTGGAGGGCAAGGCCGACCCCGCGCGCCACCGCGACTTCGTGCGCTGCGAGTACCACGACGCCATCCCCTTCAAGGACGGCGACGCGAGCCACGCGAACATGATCGTGGACGGCCGTCACAAGCTCGTCGTCTACCACGGCCACGACGCCGGCGAGCTGTACGACCTGCGCGACGACCCCCGCGAGTTCCGCAACCTGTGGGACGACGCGGGCAGCCGCGACGTGAAGCTGGCCTTGCTCAAGCGTCTCTTCGATGCCACCATGCTGGCCACCGACCCCGGCCAGCCGCGGGTGGGCAACTACTGAGGACGAAGGAGCCGTGCCGTGCGGGCAAGTCGGTGTGTGGTGCTTCTGCTGGCGTGTGGCCTCGCGTTGGGCGATGCCTGGGCGCTCGCGGCGCCGCCCGAGCAGTTCAGGGTGTGGGGCTCGGCCGGGCCGGAGCTGCCGCCACCGCCCGACGGCTGGACCGAGGTCCGCGCTGCGCCAGACGGCCTGAGCGCGATCGCGCCAACCCCCGAGGAGCAGCGCCGGGGCTACATTCTCTTCGCACGCGACCCGCTCGCCCCGGTCTCGCCATGCTCGATCCCCTTCCCGTCCGAACGGGTCAGCGAGTTGAGGGCCTTCGCCGCGAGGGGCGAGTATGAGCCCGTGTCCCTCTGCATCCACGCGCTCGAGCCGCTCAAGGACGTGGCCGTGGCCGCGGGCGAGCTTCGCTCGGGCAAGGACGACCTGATTCCCACCGATCACATAGACGTGCGCGTCGTCCGCGCGCTTCGCGTGCCCGTGGACGCCAAGGCGAAGACGTATCGGCTCGAGCCGTTCCTGCTGGAGAGGCGCGCGGCGTTCCCGGTGGCGAAGGGCGCGACGGCCCAGGTGTGGCTCACCCTGAGGGTGCCCGAGACGGCGCAAGGGGGCCGATACGAGGGCAAGGTGAGCGTGCGGCTGGCGGGCCGCGAGGCCACGGAGCTGAAGCTCGCCCTCGAGGTGCTCCCCTTCGCGCTCCCGCCGGCGCCGGTCGAGCTGGCCATGTTCTACCCCCGCCCGGCCGCCGATGACGCGATGCTCCTGAAGGAGCTGACGGACATGCGGGAGCACGGGCTGAACGCCTTCGAGACGCCCGTCGGCGTCGAGGTGAAGAGCCGCGACCAGACCTTCGGCGACGACGACATCGCGGCGACCCGCGCCCGCTCCCGCCGCATGATGGCCGCCGCGACCAAGGTCTTCGGCCAATGGCGCTTCCCGCTCAACTTCGACGTCGGACACCAGATCGCCTACTACTGGGACAAGGACAAGAACTGGTTCGTCCATTGGCCGCACAGCAAGAAGATAGACGACGATTTCTGTAAGGCAATTGACGTGGTCCGCGAGGAGGCGAAGGCCGGGGGCTGGCCGCCGCTGCGCGCCTACGCGCTCGACGAGGCGGGCGCCCACAACCTCCTCGACGAAGCCGTCCACTACTACGGCCTCATCAAGAAGCGCTACCCCGACATGGAGACGTGGACCGACATCGGCGGCGGGATCGCCATGGGCCACGACGAGATCGGCAAGCTGGCGCCCGTGATTGACTTCTTCAGCACCAACCGCTTCACGCCCGAGATCGCGCGGGCGCTCCTCGACCACAAGAGGCCGTATGGCGTGTACAACGGCGCCGGCCACACGCTCGCCGGTCCTCGCTACTTCTTCGGCTTCTACGGCTTCAAGACGGGCGCGGCTCAGATCGCCCAATGGGTCTACCGCTTCGGCGATGGCGGGCTGAAGGGCTTCCGCCAGGACGACGAGGGCTACGCCTACGCTGCACCCGACGGCCCGCTGCCCAGCCTCGCCTGGGAGAGCGTCCGCGAGGGCGTGGACGACTATCGCTACGTCCACCTGCTCCGTCAGTGGCTGGCCGCAGCGGCTGCGTCGGACAAGGCGGAAGACAAGAAGGCCGTCGCGGACGCGGGACAGGCCCTCACCAGCATCCTCGGGCGGATGGGCTGGGGATTCCAGGCGCTGGCCAGCAGCGAACGCACGCCCCCGCCGCACCCGTCCACCCTCCGCAAGTGGCGCTGGGCAGTGGCGAGCCGCATCGCGGCGATCGAGCGGATCGTCGCCCGGCTGCCGGGCCAGGACCCTGTTGAGGTGCTCAGGGTTTCGCCACTCGACCTCCCCTGGCCCACGCCGGAGCCCGAGGAAACGAGCTACGGCCAGGAGCTTCTCCCGCCCTCCGGCTTCGAGGCCGAGATGAAGCCCTGGCGCGTCGAGGCCTGGAACGGCAAGGGCAAGGGGGAACTCGATGCAAACGAGCGCCATGCCGGCAAGCAATCGGTCCGCATCGAAGTCCCGACAGGAACCGGTAGCCAGGCCGTCACCGTCCTCGTCTGGCCCTCGTGGGGCGGCGGCGGGCTCAAGCTCCGCCTCGAGGGCGCCCGCATCTACGAGCTCTCCGCGTGGGTCAAGTGCAAAGGCCGAAGCGTGCCGCCGAGCCCCCGCATCGCGCTCCCCGCCGGCGCCGCCAGGTCCACGCGCGAAGGGAAGGACACGCCCGACCCCAACGGCTGGCAGCGCGTCTGGACCCGCTGCCAGATGGCCTTCCCCGCCGAGCCGAAATACCTCGCCGTCTGGGTGCAGGGGGAAGGCATCGTGTGGGCGGACGACTTGAGCCTGCGCGAGGTCATTCCCGCGCCGCTGGAGCTTTCGCTCGACCAGGCCGAGTACGACGGCGCCGACAAGGTGGGCATCGCTACGGCCTCGGTCGCGGAGGGCGTCGCCCCGGCGCAGGTGCGGTTCACGCTCGCGCGCGCGGGCGGCGAGGCCGTCGCCCAACTGGTCGCGCCATTCCAGGCGCAGGCACGCCTTCTCTCGGCGCCGCAGGGCCAGGCGGGCGAGGCGATACTCGTCGTGCCCGCCACGATGCGCCGCAGCCTGTTCGTCTTCGACCCGGCGGGCCTGGCGCCCGGCCGCTACGAGGTCAAGGCCGAGCTGCTCGATGCCCGGGGCGCCGCCACCGCCGCCAGGTCGGCTCAACTGTCGAGAAACGCAGGCCATTGATCCCACGAAAGGAAGACAACAATGGGCTGGACAGAGATTGCCGTCGGGTGCGCGCTGGGCGCGGTCGTGGCGTTCGCGGCGGAGCCAGGGCCGCCCTGGCCGCCGGCGTATAAGCTCCGCCCCGACGAGAAGGCGCGCCTCACCGCCGCCGACGTGGTCGGGCCGGACGGCATCGTCTACCCCGACTGGCGGCACGCCGGCGTGCCCGGCGGCATCCCGACCGTGCCCGAGCGCGCGAAGGTCGAGGACTTCGGCGGCAAGGCCGACGACGATCGCGACGATGCGGAGGCCATCGAGCGGGGCGCCGTAGCGGTCGCCAAGGCGGGCGGCGGGGCGCTCGTGCTCGGCAAGGGCACGTATCGCCTCGACCGCCCGGTCGTGATCACCGACAGCGGCGTGGTGATTCGCGGCCAGGGAGCTGAGGCGACGAAGCTCGTCTTCCGCTACGCCGCGCCCAAGGGCGGCGTGGGCTTCTTCCAGCCCAGGCCGGGCGACACGATCGGCCCCGACACATGGCTCGAGGTCCACGCAGCGCCCGACGGCCTTCAGCGGATCGCGGTCGAGGCAGGCGGCAAGGTCGTTGCCGAGCGCGCCCAGCACGCGCACTGGGGCGGCACGTTCTCGCTCCGCCTGGCGGGCGACGCGGTTGTGCGAGCCGTTGGCGCGGGCGACCACGCGCTCAAGGCCATCGCCGAGTGGAAAGGCGGTCGGCGCGCCGAGGCGACGCTCGCGGTGAAGGTGGACCCCCAGGCCCGCCGGCCCGAGGGGAAACGCCGGTTCCCCAACGACGCCGCAGCCATCGCCTTCGTGGGCGACAGCCGCAGCGGCCCGACCTGGAAGCTGGCGAAGGACGGCTGCCGCGGCGACACGGAGATCGCGCTCGATGCCGCGCCCGCCCTGAAGCCCGGCGACGCCCTCGTGCTCCACGCCCCCGCCACGCCGCGCTGGAACGCCCTCGTGCGCAACGCCTGCAAGTGGGGCGACTACCGCCGCTACGGCTTCCAGGTCGAGGCCGTTGACGGCCCCCGCGTGCGGCTCAACCAGCCCCTCCGCTACGACTTCCCCCTCATTGACGGCTCGACCGCGCAGAAGATCTACCCCATCCGCCGCTGCGGGGTCGAGAACCTCACGCTCGTGCAGACCGAGAAGCTGTGGACGAATGGCGTCTACTTCTGCGTCGGCTGGGAGTGCTGGGCGCGCGGCGTCACCGTGCTCAAGGCCGGCCGCTTCCCGCTCCACGCCACGTGGGGCAAGTGGTGCGAGATCCGCGACTGCGTGGCCGACGAGGCCTGGTACAACGGCGGCGGCGGCACCGCCTACGTCGGCTGGCAGCACTCGTGGGACTGCTTGCTCGACGGCGTGACGACGCGCAAGATGCGCCACGCCCCCTGCGTGCAGTGGGCGTCGTCGGGCAACGTCATCCGCCGCGGCACCTTCCACGGCAGCGACGCCCAGTGGCACGCAGGCTGGACGAATGAGAACCTCTTCGAGCAGTGCACGGTGGATTCGGACGGAAGCTGGGGCTCCTATCGCTATGGCGCCTGGGCCTCGCCGCCCAACGACGCGGCGCACGGCCCGAACGGCCCGCGCAACGTCGTCTACAACTGCGACTTCCGCTCGCCCAAGAGCGGCCTCTGGATGGGCGGGATGAACGAGAACTGGCTCATCCTCCACAACCGCTTCGTCGTGAAGGCCGGCCCGGCCGTCTTCGCCAGGACTTGCTCCTTCGACCACATCCTGCGCGGAAACGTCTTCGCCCTGGCCGACCCGAAGCAGCCGGCCATTCAGCTCTCGACCGCGGACTGCACCGGCATCGAGGTCATCGGCAACCGCATCTTCGGCGGGAACGGCCAGCTTGTGGGCGGCCCGGGCAAGCCGCTCGTCGCGCGCGACAACGCCTTTGCCCCCTTCGCGCCCGACCCGCCGCGCCCGCAGCCCGAGGTCCCCTCCATCTTCGAGTGGCAGCGGGCGCACGCGGCCCGGTGAGGCCCGGCGGGCGAAACGATTTGCCCGCGCGCGGCAGTACCATGCAGTGACCCTGTGCCTTCCGACATGCCTTGGGGGATGTGTGCCGTGACCGCTTCCTCGACTTGCCGCTTCCGCTTCTCATGCGTGGCCGCCCTCGTGGGCCTCCTGGCCGCGGCTGCTCTGGCCGACCGGGCCTCCGAGAACATGGACCCCGCCTACATGTTCGAGAAGGCCGGGAAGTTCGACCTGGCCGCGATGTACTACCAGCGCGCGCTCCGCGGCGGCGTCGAGAACTACCTGGCCTTCCACTGGAACGGCGACCCCGCCAACTATGCCACGGGCAAGTACGCCACCGAATACGTCCAGCTCCCCAAGGAGTTCGAGGAGCGCTACAAGCGCTGCCTCGCCCAGGCGAAGCTCACGCCCGAGCAGCTCGAGCGGATGGAGTTCCTCAACTACCTGTGGATGTGCGAGTTCATGGACGAGGATTACGGGGGCGTGCGGACCGAGCTGCCCGTCATGGCGCCGGCAGCGGAGAAGCACGGGGACTTCCGCCTCGCGGAGCTGTGCCGCCGCGGCGAGGCGCGCTACTATCGCGCCGTTGCCATCCCCTTCCACGAGCGGTGCGCGAAGGAGTTGGATGCCGCCGGCCAGAAGGCCCTCGCTGCCACCCACCGCATGGCGGCAAAGGCATACGAAGAGCGGGCGAAGCGCGCCGACCTCCTCGCTCTGGGCGACAAGGTGCTCATGGCCCACCCCAAACTCCGCGGGCCAACCACCTATATGGGCTTCAGCCTCCACCCGGCGAAGGTGAACCCCGTCTCCTGGCAGGGCGTTCGCGGGCGTCTCTTCGACAAGGAGAACAAGCCCAAGGGCCTCCCGGCCGATGAGGTGGCAAAGATTCTCAAGGAGGAGGGGCTCGTCCACGGCGACGAGCACGCGCGCCTCGCCGCCGTGGCGACCCTGGCCCTACTGGGCGACACGGATGCCTTGCTCGACGGCCTGAGCGATTCGTCGCCCCTCGTGCACCAGGCCGCCGCCGAGGCCCTCGCCGCGGCCCGATGGGCCAACGGCTGGGGCGCCTGCCACCACAGCAAACACCCCGCCGTCCGGGCCGCCGTCGCCCCGCTCCTCGCGCCCGCGGGCGATGACCTTCTCGCCCGCACGTGGGTCATCAGTGAGCTGATTCGCGGCCTCGGCTCCACCTCGGCGAAGACCGCGGCCTTCTGCCAGGCCGCCCTCGAAACCGTCACGGGCAAGAAGCTGTCGAAAGACGAGTGGGCCGCCTGGTGGAAATCCCTTGGCAACGCCCGGCCCGGCCTCACCCGCAAAGGCCCCGACGGCGCGCCCGAAACCGATGCGACGCTCGACTTCGGCTCCTGGTGGCAGAGCGGCTACCAGACCGTGCCCAACCCCCTGATGAAATACCAGCCGCCTGCAACCGTCGTGTGGGACGGCTGCGTCGTCGTCCCCGTTGACGGCGAGTACCGCTTCTACGCCCGCAACTGCGGCGAGGGCAAGACCAGCGCCAACTCTGTCAGGACCCCCGGGCGAATGGGCTTCCCCGGCCTCTACCTCTCCGCGCCCGCGGCCACCGTGCTCCTCGACGGCAAGCCCATCCTCCCGCACCCGACCGACGCGGTGCAGGACCCGTGCGGCGGGGTGCGTCTCGACTTCAGCGAGCCGCTCCGCCTGGCCAAGGGCCTCCACCGCATCCAGGTGAAGTTCGGCTATCGCTCGAAGCGCACCGGCTTCTGGGACCCCCAGGCCTGCCTCCGCCTCTACTGGTCGAGCGACCACTTTCCCCGCCAGGTCGTCCCTGCCCAACATCTGATCACGAAGGAATAGCGCCATCGCACGGCTACCGTTTGCGGCCTTGGTTCCCCTCTTGTTGGCCGCGTCGGCCTCCGCTACCGAGAAGGGCGGCGACTGGCCGACGTTTCGCGGCAGCTTCGCCCGCTGCGGCGCCGTGGGCGAGACCCCGCGAGCGCCAGGCGGACGCCTGCTATGGAAGTTCCGGGAGCCGAAGCTCCTCGAGCGCCGCCCCTTCGCCTCCTCTCCCGCCGTCGCCGGCTCGCGTGTCGTCATCGGCAGCGACAGCTATCGCGTCTACTGCCTCGAGCTCGCGACCGGAAAGACCGCCTGGAGGTTCGACACCAAGTGGCCCGTCTTCTCCTCCCCGGCCGTCGCGAACGGGCGGGTCTACGTGGGCGAGGGACTCCACGAGCACACCGACTGCAAGCTGTATTGCCTTGACCTCACTAATGGCAAGGAATTGTGGTCCATCCAGACCCAAAGCCACACCGAGTCCTCGCCCACCGTGGTCGCGGGCCGGGTCTACTTCGGCGCAGGCGACGACGGGCTCTACTGCGCCGACGCGCTGACCGGCAAGGTCCTCTGGCAGCACAAGGGACCGCACGAGGACGGCTGCCCGCTTGTGGCCGAGGGCCGCGTCTACGCTGGCTCGGGCTACGGCTTCCAGGGCATCGTATGCGTGGATGCGAAGGATGGCTCGCTCGTGTGGAAGAAGGAACTGCCCGCCCCGGCCTGGTCAGGCCCGTCGTACGCGGACGGCCGGCTCTACGCCGCCATCGGCAAGGGCACGTTCACCGAGAGCGCCAGGCCCCCCTACGGCGAGGTGCGGTGCCTTGACCCTAAGAATGGTGAGGACCTCTGGCGCTTCCGCGAGGTGAAGGACGCCGTGCTCACCGCCGTGGCCGTGACGGGGGGCCGCGCCGTGTTCGGCTCGCGCGACGGCGGGTGCTACGCCGTGGACGCCGCGACGGGCAAGCTCGTCTGGCGCAGCGAGGTCGGCTCCCCCGTCCTTTCCTCGCCGGCCGTTGCGGGCGACGCCGTGCTCTTCGGCGACGACGAAGGGAAGCTCACCTGCCTGCGCCTGAAGGATGGCGCCAGGCTGTGGGCGATGGACACGAGTGACGACGTGGTGGTCTTCGCCCCCGACCCCCGGATACTCTCCTCGCCCGCCGTGGCGGGGGGCAGGGTCGTCTTCGGCTCGTCGAACGGCATGGTCTACTGCGTGGGAGGCGAGGCGAAGTGAGGGCGGGCTACACCGCCCAGTTCTCCACGCGGAGGCCCGGGACGCGCCGGAACTCCCGCTCGTTGTTGGTGACGAGCGTGTGCTCTGTCAACGGCGGTGGACGCGCCGCTATCCGCGGCCCTCAAGATGATCACCCCCCTATTGCGCGCGCGTGATCATCTTGATCAAGTTCAGCCCTTTCGCTCCCCCTGCTCCGGCACGTCTTCGAGGTAGACGCCATCCTTCTTGAGGGTGGCCTGGAGGGTGGGGATGTCCACCTGGGCGAGGTCGCAGCCGGCGGCGAGGGCGAGGGCCGCCGCGGTGCCCACGCCCTGGCCCATGACCATGCAGTGGGTCTGGACGCGCACCGACGAGTGCCCCTCGTGGGTCGAGGAGGCGCAGCGGCCGGCCACCGCGAGGTTCGGGATCGTGGCGTTGAGGCACATGCCGAGCGGGATGTGGTAGCTCTTGCCCACGGGCACCATGCTCTTCGCCCCGCGGTCGTTCCACGTCGTGTAGCCGGTGCCGAGCGGGTCGTGGATGTCAATCATCCAGATGCCGTGGCCGATGGCGTCGGGGTGCTTCACGGTGCCGAGGATCATCTTGGCGTCGAGGGTTTTCACGCCCTTGATGCGGCGGGATTCGCGGATGCCGAGGCTGACGCCCGTCTGCTCGATCTGCACCTTTTCGAGGCCGGGCACGCGGGTGCGAAGCCAGTCCCAGTAGGCGTGCACCTGGCGGCGGCCCTTGATGGTGAGACGGGTCAATTCCTCCTCGTCGAGGGGGTTGCCGGCGACGGGGCACATGTTGGGGATGAAGCGGTTGCGGGCGTGGCCGAGGCTGAAGGCGTGGTTGAACGGGGGCAGCTCGCCCGCCTTGCTGGCGGCCCGCATCGCCTCCATCACCGCCCGCGCCTTGTCGGGCGGGAACGACCTGACCTTCGCCTCGTCTATGTTGCAGACGCGGTACATCATGGTCATGCCTTGCACGCGGCCGTCGGAGGCGCGGCCGAACTCGAAGGGCACGCCCGCCTTGGCCGCGACGTCGCCGTCGCCCGTCGCGTCCACCACGATCTTCGCCAGCACCGCTCGCCGCCCCAGCTTGGTGTCGGCCAGCACGCCGCGGATGCGCCCGCCCTCGACGATTGGCTCGCCGGCGACCGTGTAGCAGAAGGTGCGCACCTTCGCCTCGTCGAGCATGTCGTGGTAGACGATCTTCATCCCCTCGGGCTCGAACCAGTGGGTCTCGTGCACGCGCGGGAAGCCGCCGTCCTTCCAGATCCAGCCGTGCTTGAAGGCCCGCTGGGCCGTCTCCTCGACGAGGCCGTAGATGACCATCTTCTCGCGGTCGCTGCGATGCCAGCCGGTCACGAGTGCGGCGGTGGCCATGCCGCCGATCATCGGCCAGCGCTCGAGCAGCACCACGCTCGCCCCGTGCCGCGCGGCGGCGACCGCCGCCGTGATGCCCGACGTGCCGCCGCCGCACACCAGCACATCGCACTCCGCCAGCACGGGCACCCGGTGTTCGGGCACGGTGATGACCATTGTCTTCGACTCCTTTCCTGCCGGAGGCGCCTTCCCGGCCTGGCCGAGGGCGACGCGCCCCGCAACAAGCGGCGCCGCCGCGCCCGCTGCGGTGACGGCAAAGAACCTGCGCCGTGTGAGACCCCGGGGCGGTCCTGCTTTCATCTCTTCCCCTCATGGTCCCTTGGAACATACAACCGTTGCAGCATCATGGCACATGTCGGCCCAAAGCGTCAAGCCCGAGTGCCCACTCGTCACCTGCGCTTGACCTCCCAGGGTATCCGTGATACGCGCATCAATGAAGGCAAGCAGGAGAAGAAATATGCACAACGAATTCACGGCCATCGTCGAGCGCGACGGAAAGTGGTTCATCGCTTACTGCCCGGAGGTCCCTGGAGCGAACGGCCAGGGCCGCACGAAGAAGGAAGCGCTGGCGAGCCTGGCGGATGCGATTGAACTGATCCTCGAGGACCGCCGCGAGGACGCCCTGCGCGGCCTCCCTGCCAGTGCGGTCCGCGAGACGGTGACGATCCAGTGAAACGCGCCGCCCCGCTTCGCCACCTCCGCCGATACGGCTGTGCCTGAGGACCGGTCCGCTGCCCACTGTCCACTGTCTACTGCCTACTTCTTCTTCGGCGTCTCCATCTTCAGCATCTTGCCGCCGGGCGGGTAGATGCCCAGTTCGCGAATGGCGGGCGACTTGCCGTAGGTGCCCGTGATCTTCAGTTCCACGGTCTTGGCCGTCAGCTCGCCCAGGGCAATGACGAGGAAGTTATCGTCGTACTGGGCGTTCTCGACCTTCTTCACGACCTTGTCGTCGCAGAGGATCTCGAAGTCCTTGGGCGCGTACTGGTGGTGCTGGTAGCCGAGGATGCTGATCGCCCCGATCTTCTCGGGCTGCTTGAAGGTGACGACGAGGCGGTAGAGCTTCTGGCCGTCCGCCTCGTCCCAGTAGGTGTTCGGGTCGCCGTCAATGGCGGCCTGGTCGCCGCCGGCGCCGCCGTCGCTGTCGTGGCCGTCGGGGCTGGTGGCGGTGCCCTGGGGCGCGATGTTCAGCGCACTGTCCACCACGAGGAGCGCGCTCTCGGCCGACTGGCGCGCGGCGGGGGTCTTGCAGACGTCGAGGACCTTCTGGAGCGCAGCCTTCGCCGCGTCGCGGTTGGTCTTGCGGACGTTTTTGGCGATCTGCACGACGGCGGTGGCGGCCTCGACCTCGATGGCGGCATCGCTGAGGCAGCCCACGGCGAGGTCGAGCGCCGCCTGGTGGTTCACGTTCGCCAGCGCCGCGAGCACGAGCTTCTTGTCGTCGGGGGTTGTGGCAAGAGCGAGCGCGTCGGCCAGAAGCTTCGCCGTCTGCTCCGCCGGCCGTTCGCTCGGCAGCGCGGCCATGCGGATGAGGCCGCGGAGCGCGAGCACCTTGTGGACGGGGCTCTCGGCGGTGCGCGCAATGGTGATGAGGTCGGGCATCGGCGCCGCGTCGGGCCAGTCGGCCAGGCCGCGAATCGCAACGTCCTTCACCGAGGCATCGGCGTCCTTCACCGCGGCGCGCAGGGCCTCAAGCCCCTTGGCCGAGGGCACTTTGGCCAGGACGCGCAGGAGCGCGCAGCGCACGGCGGCGCTCGGCCCCGGCAGCGGGGCGAGGACAGGTGCCGTGGCCGCCTCCTTGTCCTCGACGCGACGGCAGGTGGCGACGACGGCTTTCTCGGCGTTCGCCCGCTCGTCGTCGGCCTTCGCCTCGACGAGCAGCTTCACGAGCGCGGGCAGAGCCTTCGCGTCGGCGAGCACACCGAGGGCGTTCATCGCCTCGGAGCGGATCGCCTTGTCGGCATCCTCGGCGGCCTTGAGGAGCATCGGCACCGCGGCGGCCGTGTTGCGGGCGGCGAGGATGCGAATCAGCTCGGTGCGAATTGCTGCCTCGCCCACCCCGGCGGCGGCGATGAGGGCGGGGTCAATGTCGTTGCCGCGCAGCTCGACGAGGCCCTTGCGCGCAGCGCCCTGCTCGGCCCCCTGGCCCTTCGCGGCGAGGCCAGCCAGGAGCGGCACGCACGAGGCATTGCCGAACCGGCCCAGCGCGCCGAGGGCGGCCACGCGGACGCTCTCCTCCTTGCTCTTCGCCGCGTCGAGGACGGCGGGGAGGGCCGCGCCGTCGCCGCGAGCCGTGAGCGCGCCGAGGAGGAGCACCTGGGCGGGCGGCGCAAGCCTTCCGAGCGCGGCGGCCAGGGCCTTTGTGGCCTCGGTGCCGGGGATTTCGCGCGCGAACTGCGCCGCCGTGCCCCACATCTTCGGGTCGTCGGTCGAGAGGGTCTTGATGATGAGCGCCCAGGCCACCTCGTCGCCCGTGGCGAGCAGGCCGCGGAAGGCGGCGACGCGCAGGTGCTCCTTCTTCTCGCCGTCGTAGACCTCCTTGTAGATGGCCGCGGCCTCGGCCTTCTTGCCCGCGGCGACCAACCCGTCCGCGCAGAGCAGATAGGCATCAGTCGCCGCCGGGCGCAGCTTGTCCGACGCTTTGGTGCGCACCGCAGCGATGGCCTTCGCGGCGTCGGCCCCGCCGATCTTGCCGAGTGCCGCGACCGCCGCCTCGGCCACCGCCTCGTCCGCGTCGCTCGCCAGCTTGATCAGCGCAGGCACGGACGCGGCGTCGCGCCGCTCGCCGAGCGAGTTCATCACGCCCACGAGCAGCGCCCCTTGCACCTTGCCCAGCGCGTCGCGAAGCGCCGCCACGGCCTCGGCGCACGGCATCCGCTCCAGCGCGATGCGCGCGTGGTGCGACATCTCCTTGTCGGGCAGCAGCTTCGCCAGCGACGGCACGGCCTCGGCCGAGCCGACGAATGATAGCTGGCGGCACACGAATGCCTTGCCGTCATTCGTCCCCTCGCCCGTGAGGAGCGCGATGAGGCGCTTCTCGATGGCCTTCCGCTGCGCCGCGTCCTGGGCGAGGGGCGGGATCATCCGCTCGGCGTCGGCAAGTGCGGCGCGGCTCTCGCCGTACTGGAACGCCGGCACCTTGGCCAGACACCCCTCCAGGTCGGCCATCGTCGGCCCCGCCGCCTCGCCCGCCACGAGAACCGACGCCATCGCCAGAGCGGCCGCACCCGCCGAGAGCTTTGCACGTGCCATCGCACTTCCTCCAACCAGCAAGCCTTCGGTTCCTGGCCAATTGCTGTCACTATAGCAGACCGCGGCGCTCCCGTAAAGCGCCGCCCCTCTCCCTGCCCCCCTTGTTGAGGGCCACTCACGCCTCCTGATGCGGAAGGCGGCGGCCGAGGCCCGAACGGAGCCGCCGCGCTTGACTCGTCATGCGAGGCGTGGTTAAATGGCACCGCGGCCCCAGCTTTCAGGAGAGACCCGTGGTTGACCCGGAACTCGAGTTCAAGATCGAGAAGCTCGACGAGCTGCTCAACCAGTGGAAGCGCTTCTTCCTGCTGTACCGGAAGATCCAGAAGCCCGGCGAGGCGACGCCGAAGGAGGAGCACGACTACGCCGAGCTGGCCACGACCTTCGCGCGCGTGTACATGCCGATCGCCACGCGCATGGGCCTCAAGATCGATCCCGGCACCGGCGTGCTCGAGATGGTGACCACCGTGCCCGACGCCCAGGCGGCCCGCGACCTCTCCGACATGCAGCGCCGCAAGTTCGAGAACGACTGGCGCACCAACAACACGGCGATGAACCGGAAGCTCGGCGAGCTCCAGGTGCTCCGCGAGGAGCTCGTCCACGTCAGCGAATTCACCTACTACGCCCGGCGCTTCTTCGCCAACAAGGTCGCCCAGTGGAGCGTGGGGGCCTCGGTCATCATCGTCCTCCTGGGCGTGTTCGGCTTCTTCCACATGATCTACAAGCTCCTCAGCGAGCTGATCGCCCGCATGTGACCCGCGGAGCGCGACTGCCGGGCGCCCATTGCCGATTCCAGGCCGCCCGCTCCGCCTCAATCGGCCATCCGCATTCCCTCGGTCGCTGCCTCAGTGCCCATGGCCAAGAAGCTGATCTTCCTCGCCGACGTGCATCTGTGCCCCGAGCGCCCCGAGCGGGCCGAGGCCCTGGGCGCCTTCCTGCGCGCCCGGCGCGGCGAGGCCGACGCCTTCTACGTGGTCGGCGACCTCGCGGACTACTGGGTGGGCGCCCGCCAGCTCCGCCGGCCCGCCTGGGCGCGCCTCTTCGAGCAGCTCGGCGAGGCCGCGCGCGGCGGCCCACCCGTCCGCGTCCTCGGCGGCAACCGCGACTACCTGCTCGATGCTGCGGCCCTCGCCCCCTACGGCCTCGAGAGCCTCGGCCTCCAGCACTCCTTCGAGCACGACGGGCTCCGCTTCTGCCTCGTTCACGGGCACATGGAGTTCCCCGACAACTGGTTCTCGCGGCGGTTCCTGCGCTTCATCCAGGGGCGCCTCATGCGCTGGCTGGCCAGGGCCATGCCCCTGTGGGTGTGCACGAGCGTGGCGGGGCTGCTGCGGTGGTGGCGGCGCCTCGTCGGCGGCAGGAAGAACCCCAAGAACGCCAGGCGATACGACCCCGCCGCCTTCCTCCCGCTCTTCGCGGCGGGGGCACACGTCGTGGTCTGCGGCCACAACCACTGGGCGCACGACTACACCGCCCAGCTCGCCCGGCCCGGCTGCCGCCTCTTCGCCGTCGGCCCCTGGCGTCCCGGCCCCTCCTGGCTCGAATACGCCGATGGCGCCTTCCGCCTGGTGGACCCGACCCTGCAAGAGGCCGTGTGATGATCCCCAGGAAGATCCACTACTGCTGGTTCGGCCCTGCGGCCAGGAGCGCGCTGGGCGAGCGCTGCCTCGAGGGCTGGCGGCGCGTGATGCCCGACTACGAGCTCAAGGAGTGGAACGAGGCGAACAGCCCGCTGGACGCGCCGTACGTCAGGGCCGCGCTCCGAGCCGGGGGCTGGTCGAAGGCGGCCAACTACGTGCGAGGCCACGCCCTCTACACCGAGGGCGGCCTCTACCTCGACACCGACGTCGAAGTGCTCAAGAGCTTCGACCCGCTGCTGCGCCACGACGCCTTCCTCGGGTTCCAGGCCGAGGACCATCCGACCGACTGGGTGAACAACGCCGTGTGGGGCAGCCGGGCGGGACACCCCTTCGCGCGGGCCTACCTGGATGGCCTCACCGACCTGCTCGAGACACGGAGCCGGTTCGCCCGCGGCCCCGACGTGATGACCGCGCTGCTGCGGCAGATGGGGCTGAAGACCTACGGCTTCCAGGAGATCGCCGGCGTCGCGCTCTACCCTCTGGAGTACTTCTACCCCTTCTCCTGGCTCGAGGCCTCGACGCCCGAACGTGTCAAGGAGGCGACGTACTGCATCCATCACTGGGAGAAGTCCTGGCGCGATGAGCCCGAGCGGGCCCCCTTCTCGCTGCGGAGGGAGCTGAAGCGTTTCCTCGCCCGCGGGTTCCGCCGATGAGCCGAGTTCGCCGCGGCGCGGGAGGCAGGGCTCGACCGCGGAAGGCATCCGCCACTTGAAACTGCCTTCGGAAAAGGGCAAGATCGAGGCAATGGAGGCACGCAGGCGCCTCGCGGCGAGCCGCCTGGGCGCTAGTTCGTAGGAATGGGTCGCATGTGGAATGAGCCATTGCCCGAGGGGCTGAGCGTCGAGGGGCCGGTGCGGCTGTCGGTCGAGGCCGATCTGCGGCCCGACGGCTCGTTCGGCCGCGAGCTGCTCGTGGTGACCGCCGAGAAGGTGCGCGTGGTGACGCTGGACGACGCAGCGCCCACGGTGCGTCTGGAGCTGCCCCTCTCCGAGCTGAAGGAGCCGAAGGCCGAGAGCTTCTTCGGCGGCGGAGCGATCGAGGTGCTCCACGACGGCACGCGCCTGGAGCTGGTGCGCTACTCGGCGGCGCGGGCGCGCCGCTTCGCGACGGCGGCGAAGATGCTGGACAAGTGGCTGAAGGGCGAGGAGGCCCACCTGCCCGAGGCCGAGGAGGAGCGCTGCCCCCGCTGCGGCTTGCCGCTCGAAAAGGGCACGAAGGTCTGCTCGGTGTGCGCGCCCAAGAGCCGGGCGCTCCGCCGCCTCGTCGTCTACCTGCGGCCCTACATGCCGTGGGTCCTCGTGCTCATGGCCCTCACGCTCGTCGCCACGGCGCTGGGGCTCGTGCTGCCGTACCTGTGGAAGTTCATGATCAACGACGTGCTGGCGCTCCACGGCACGCCGCGGCCGCTGCCCGACCGCCTGAGAATCCTCACGCTCATCGTCGTTGCGTCGGTCGTCGCCCACGTGCTCATCGCCGCGCTCGGCGTCGCCCAGTCGTGGCTCTCGGCCTGGGTGGGCAACCGCATCACCCACGACGTCCGCTGCCAGCTCTACCGCCACCTCCAGTACCTCTCGCTGCGCTTCTACGACAAGCGCGAGCTGGGCACCGTGATCTCGCGGGTGAACCAGGATACCGGGCAGCTCCAGGCCTTCCTCGTGTGGGGCTCGCAGGACCTCGCGCTCAACCTGCTGCTGCTCGTGGGCATCGGGGTGATGGCCTTCATCATCAACTGGCAGCTTGCCTTCTTCATCCTCGTGCCCGCGCCCTTCGTGGTCGTGCTCTCCGGCTCGTTCTGGAAGCGCATCCGCCACATCGTCCACCGCCTCTTCCA
>Ga0307379_10000417_pt1 | contig 72399 bp, 59 predicted proteins | sample UN2MG_FD_202237 | JGI IMG/M metagenome (GOLD analysis project Ga0307379, IMG submission 202237) | Soil microbial communities from Risofladan, Vaasa, Finland - UN-2 | ecosystem: Environmental > Terrestrial > Soil > Coastal area > Acid sulfate soil | place: Finland: Risofladan, Vaasa | collected... | reverse complement strand
GAAATTGTCAGTCCCGCTTTATTCCTTTAAATTAAAAGGATAATCCTGAAAAATCACCATCTTACACAGTAACTCACTCCCACTTAACATGGCTTATAACGGCCCGGCAATATGGGGAGGTTGTGTTGGTTTGAGAATGGAGGCTGTGGGCAGAAAAGCTGAATCGGGGTAGAGTCCCGGCAAACAGCCGGAATGAACAAACCATGGCGCACTTTTTGCCGTCATGGTACAAGTTTTATTGAGCATTACGCGTGTCGCGGTACAAGTTTGATCGGAGCCAGAAATTAGTCAAGGTGTAGGGTTTAAATAGCAGGCAGATGCGCGTGTCCGGGTGCAACAACCATTACAAATTTGTCTTGAGTGCAGGAGCAAAAGCAAAAAGTGTGACAAACAACTTACCCATATTGTCCGTGTTAGCCGGAGGCTTTTTTAAAAAAATCCTGTAATAATCGACCAATAGAATAATCTGTTGTATCGTGTAGTAATCCTAGCTTGATAAGTCTTATTCTAGCAACTTCCAAGGATACATTGAATTTCGATTGTAGAATACGTAAAAAATTATAAACTAGTGTTTGATTGCATGGTTGATTGTCTAAAAAAAGAAAACCTTCGTTGATATTCTCTTCCTTAAAATATTTGTTTTTGTGATGGGATAGTAATGTTATGGGCATAAGTAATTCACTAGCAAAAAGATTAGCTTGGATTTCTAGTCTTTTATTGAATTGAACTGAATCAGCAAAATTAAGTGTAAGATGATCTTCTTTATCTATATTTTCATTTACATATTCTTCCAAGTAGTCTTTATGTAGGATTAAATGACCGATTTCGTGCGCTAAGGTAAATCTCCAGCGATACCTCTCTCCTCTAAGTATGGGATTAATATTTATCTTCAAAGGGTACAAAGAGATCCTGCCTAATATATCATTTAACATTTTTTCCTCAAAGTTGAAATCAACTCCTTTTTCATTGTGTAAATACTCACAGAAGGAATTTAGGTCAATCCCATCACTTTTATAAAATCCTTGAGTAACAAAAGAATCCACCATGTAGCATATTTCTTTATGGTCTAGGTAAGGGAGATTAAAATATTTAGGTTTGTTTTCAAAATGGTCAATTATTCCAAGCTCAATTAATAGATGTGGGAAATAATCAAACGATTTTGAATTATAATGCGCAAAGAAATTTGTTTCAAGAGTATCTATATTATGCAATTTTTCCTCAACCATATGGAGGTCATATTGCTTCTGAATTTTATCTTTTCTGTTATTAATCCATTGTATTTCTTTACTTTCCTTTATGTTAATAAGTCCTATTCCTTTAGATTTACTAAAATTAATTGCACTTTTTTGAAAGCCAGATTTCGAGATAAGAATTCCTTTTAAGTTATGTTCCCCAATTTGTCTGAGTTTTGAATCGAATTCTTCTAGATCATCAATTGGAACAGGTTTTGAAAGATGTTTACATTCGAAAATAGTAAGAAATGAGTATTTGTCAGAATTTTTAATGGATGTTTCAATTGAGATATCGGTAATAATCTCACTGTTTCTTTCCTTTGAGAAGTAAGCCTTTTTTGTAAATATTTTACTGGTTTTATTATTTACAAATAAACTTCCACTATTTAAAAGATCGTTAACGATCTCAAATACTTGGTTCTCGAAATTATTTCCTTTTTTAGTTGTATTCATTCATGTAGAATCATTCGGTTACGCAGGGATAGCTTACGGCTAACGGCCCGGCAATATGGGGAGGTTGTGTTACCCGACGCAGCATCCGGGCAGGGTCCTGGTACTTTAGCCAGAAAGCTGTCACGGTGCAAGGAGGGTATGGCGCACTTTTTGCCGTCCGGGTACAGAGTTGGTTGAACATTACGCGTGTCGCGGTACAAGGTTGATCGGAGCCGCGAGTTTATCCCCGGTTACAAAGTTGGTGGCAGGCACTGGCGCAGTGTCGCGGTACAATTTGTCTCGGAGCCAGGAATTAGTCAAGGTGCAGGATTTTAATTGCGTGCAGATGAGCGTGTCCGGGTTTGGCGGCCATTACGAATTTGTCTTGGGTGCAGGAGCAAAAGCAAAAAGTGTGATAAACAACTTACCCATATTGTCCGTGTTAGCTTTAGTTGTATTTTTTTATTACGGTTGTTGTCACGTGTCAGTCTATGTAAATGGGCTGGAATTGTCTTGTCATAAACAATTTGTCTAGGTAATACTACTAAAACCATGACAGTTTGAGCGTCGGCCAGCCAAACCAAAAAACTATGATCGGAGCAACGTCTCAGTTTTGGCCGAAGGCAATTAACTGTACCGACTGGATTAGATTTAGTTGTTATTGATCATAGTACGAAGTCAGATATCAAGATGTGTAAGTCATCTTAGTCTACCCCCTTAATCAGGATAGTGTCAACACATAGATGCATTTAATTTATGTTTAAGAATCTTTTGATAATCATCCGAATAATACCAATCCTCAAAATACTGTTTGGTATTGAATTTTATCAAGACAGACTTGGTATAGTTCCAATCACCCTCTAAATTAAATAGCAAACAATCTTCCCATCATTTCTTTCACTTGACAGGGGAGGTAAGCTTTTTGAATTATTTGGGGGAGGATTGCTAAGACATGCAAGCCTTATTTATTAGTCATAATGGCTATGATCTTTTAGTTATCGGGGAATAAATGCTTATAATTATCGTTTTAACAACCAATAATTTAAAATAAAATAACCTTTTTTAATTCAAAAAAGGTATCATCCTGAAATTTAATGAAATATAAACCTTTTGGAAAATTTGATAAATCAAGAATCTCAGTGAAATGATTAATGTTGATTTCAAAATCCTTAGAATAAATAACCTTGCCCTCTATATTGACAATACTAAGTGATATTTTAGTTTGATTTTTTGATACAAAATCAATATTAATTATACTGTTTGTTGGATTTGGATAAAGCTTTATAACTGGACTTTCAGAAGTTTTTTCAATGGAACCAATCATATTTTTAACAATTATTGTTATAGTATCTGAATTTGAACAATTATTTTTGTCTGTAACTGTTACAGAATATTTATGTTCCCCAATCCCTACAAAGGAACCATTAATGGTATATGTTTGATTGGTTGAATCATTATTCCATTGATAAACTGAATAATTGGAACCAGCATTTAAAGTAATTTCATCATTTATACAAATTGTAGTATCTCTTCCCAAATCAACTAATGGTAATTGATGAACTGTAATTTTAATGGTATCTGAATTACTACATGTATTTTCATCTTTTACAACCACATAATATTTACCGGACTGATTTACAATTAAGGTTTGATTTCTTGAACCATTATTCCAAGAATATTCAATGAAATTATCACCAGCATCCAGAATTATATTATTCCCCTCGCAAAATGCTGTATCTCTTCCCAAATCAACTAATGGTAATTGATGAACAGTAATTTTAATCGTATCCGAGTTACTACAATTATTTTCGTCTGTTACAGTCACATGATATTCACCCGAGGTATTAACATTTAATGTTTGATTTTCCGAACCATTATTCCATTTATAATTTTTGAATCCATCTCCTGCATTTAATGTAATTGTATCTACTTTACAAATTGCAGTATCTGCTCCTAAATCAATTGGAGGTAATGAATATACATCGACACTGACTTCATCGATAGCAATTCTACCATATGCATCAGTAACAGTTACAAAATAAGTAGTTGAATTAAGCGGATTGACAGTAATAGAAGGGCCAGTATCTCCTGTATTCCAAAACATTGTATATGGTTCTGCCCCATTAGATGCAGATACATTTAAATTAACTGAAGAGCCATAACATATTGATGTATCCTTCCCTGCATCAACAATTAAAGGATATGACCAACTACCAGCATAAGAAACGGAACATCCTGGACTTACCTGAAATGCCCAATACGTACGACCAATACAACCAGCTGGGCAGTCTCCAGAACCATAACTATAAATTAATCTGTAACCATCAAATTCAATATCATTGCCGTCTCCAAGAGCACTATTTGGTCCTGCAATTAAGACTCCTTTAATTGAACTAAACAGTTTAATTAAAGGATCTAGATTCAAAGCATTTATCGCCCTTATCAAAACATATTGTCCAATTCTCCAATTATAAAAATGTTTCAATTCTAAGTCATATTTAATCATTAAAGTATCGATATCTGGGTTACCTGTTAAGTTTTCACCTTTTTCCCATTGTTTTACCCAATTATAAGAAGTATCGACTTTGATAAGCATCTCATGCATTACTGGTCTTGGGAGTGTATGAATATTATAAGTATTTACTACCAGATCACGGGCAGGTAAATCTCCTGCATTATATACAGCCAGGAGTAAATTAAGAATAGGGTGATAAATATATTCAGGAATAATAATTCCGCAATTTGGATATAACCGTACAGCAAGTCTTTTCGCATCCTCTAAATAAAGATTTTTAATAGAATCAGGTGCATCACAAGAAGATTCTACCCATTGAGCTTTTGAAATGAAACAAATATTAAATGCAATTAAAATTAATAATGCCCTTTTCATATTAAAGTTATACTTAAACTATTTGTTTAACGTAAGATAGTAAAAAATTGAATAATATGGGATAAGTTTATTGATCAAACGATCAATCAAGAAAATAAATATTTCTGGAAGGTCCTTTCCATTCTATTATATACGTTTTCATGAGTCGGGATTTTGTGCAATTGTTTAATAAATCTTGTATTTTTATTTGTCACAAAGTCATGGAATATTTATTTATAGGGGCCACAATTAAAGCTAACGGCCCGGCAATATGGGGAGGTTGTGTTGCTGAGTGAATGAAGGCTGGAGCAGTATCGCTTCATCGGGGCAGAGTCCTGGTACCAGCCGGAATGAACGAAGCATGGCGCACTTTTTGCCGTCCGGGTACAAAGTTTTGTGAGTTATACGAGTGTCGCGGTACAAGTGTGATCGGAGCCGCGAATTTATCCCCGGTTACAAAGTTGGGGGCGGGCACTGGCGCAGTGTCGCGGTACAGACTATCTCGGAGCCAGAAATTTGTCATGGTACAGAATTATAATTGCGGGCAGATGCGCGTGTCCGGGTGCAACGACCATTACAAATTTGTCTTGGGTGCAGGAGCAAAAGCAAAAAGTATGACAAACAACTTACCCATATTGTCCGTGTTAGCAGCTGTAATTATTTGCCATTTTTAAATCTTGATCAACTATGCCAATTGATAAAGTATTCTTGACTTTAATTTAATTATGTCGTCGTTCTTTTATAGAGGAAGGGAAATGATTCTTATGTTATTTAAGTTATCTAATAAAGTACGTTACCGTTCCAGTAGCACCTCGATAGCATAAACAAAAACTCAATGTATCACTATCTATCTTATAATAGTCCCAATCACCATATTCAATTTTCTTCATATTGCTGCGATATACAATGCTATCGTAGTCAAGAGTTCTAAAAATATTTGAATATATCCCATGGCCTACTGAAAAAGTGCCTGAGTCAACTAATAGATCATTTTCAAACTTTTTATATCCGAAGTCCTCTGTAATTACAAGTAACTTTTCAATTCCAGTATTCTGAGGTGTTAAATTATATTTAGGTTGGACTCCATAAGTAATTTTCCATTCCCAATTTCCAATAAGCTCAGGGGGTGGGCTTTGAGGGTCTTTAGTGCAAGAACTTATCACTAACAACATACTTAGAATGAATCTTAGTAAATGTCTCATTTTAAATAAATTTAGTATTGTTTTGCTACCTTTATATAACAGCAAATATTATTCCAAAGTTTTTCATTTTGCGTAATTTGTGTTTACCAGAAGTAATAATATTTAAGCTACCATTTATTGGATCATTCTTTTATTTTCCCTGTTATCAGCTGTAAAAACTGGGCAAGACTAATTTATCATAGTATACGAATGTTTAGGCTTGTGAAGCAGTATCAGTGCAAGCCGGTAAATGTGGTTCTTTATCATGTTGATGTCCAGATTATTGCTGCTAACGGCCCGGCAATATGGGGAGGTTGTGTTACCCGACGAAAGCACCGGGCAGGGTCCTGATACTTTAGCCACAAAGCTGTCACGGTGCAAGGAGAGTATGGCGCACTTTTTGCCGTCCGGGTACAAAATTTTATGAGCATTACGCGTGTCGCGGTACAAGTTTGATCGGAGCAGCGAATTTATCCCCGGTTACAAAGTTGGTGGCGGGCACTGGTGCAGTGTCGCGGTACAAACTATCTCGGAGCCAGAAATTTATCACGGTGCAGGATTTAAATTGCGGGCAGATGAGCGTGTCCGGGTGCAACAACCATTACAAATTTGTTTTGGGTGCAGGAGCAAAAGCAAAAAGTGTGACAAACAACTTACCCATATTGTCCGTGTTATGCTTAGGCGTATTTTAAATTGGAGGTTTTATTAAGCAGACTTTTAGCAACCATTGAAAAACTTCTTCTGCTTCAGCTGCATTATTTACAATCGGTCTATCACCTTCTCTTTTTATGAGAACATGCTTATATTGCTGTCTATTTGAATCATATAGGAAACCTGAAAAATCTGTAGTCCCAGCATCATATGCTCTATAAGAAGGTATTATTAATTCTCCTTTTGAAATATTCTCAAGCATGCTAAAATATTTGAGCACCTCGGTTTTATTTACTGTAAAAGATATTGTGTCAAGTTGCCTTATATTATCTTCCATTTCAGATACACTGATATATCCTGTTGAGTCTGGGTGATGCCAATTCTTAGGATATTTAAATTTAGTAGCCACACCTGAAGAATCTATAAGAAAGCCACTATGACTGAATCCCCAAGCGTAATTAATATATTCTACTTGAAATAGGATTAATTGATGGGCATTAGGAAAAGTATCACCTATTTCTTGTTTCTCGCAACTTATTAAGAGTAGAACACATACTATGAGAGATACTCTTTCTATCATGCCGCTTTAAGTTAATGTAAACTTATGATATATTAGTTATCAAATTATTAGCAAAAATTATTCCATTCTATTAAATTTTCTTTTGAAAGTTATGCTTAGGCGATTTCAATATCCCCAATTTCGGTCCCGGCACGAGCTCGCTTAAGCATAACGGCCCGGCAATAAAGGGAGGTTGTGTTACCCGACGCAAGCACCGGGCAGAGTCCTTGTTCTTTAGCCGAGAAATTGTCACGGTGCAAGGAGGGTATGGCACGTGTTTTTGCCGTCCGGGTACAAATTTTATTGAGCATTACGCGTGTCGCGGTACAAATTTGATAAGTGGCCGGGAAGCTGTTTCGGTTGCAGGAAGCTGGTAAATTGGCGCTGGCGCAGTGTCGCGGTACAAGTTGTCTCGGAGGCAGAAATTTGTCATGGTGCAGAATCTTAATTGCGTGCTTATAAGCGTGTCCGGGTTAAGCTCTCATTACGAATTTGTCTTGGGTGCAGGAGCAAAGCAAAAACCGTGACAAACAACTTACCTTTATTGTCCGTGTTATAGCTAGTGCTTTGTTATTTATCAAGTTACAGAAATCTATCTTTTTAGGCAATTAGAAGTCACGATGTTGTTCTATGCAAGCTCTTTTAAAAGCTTTGGTTGTGCATCAGCCTGCGCGGCTTTTAAATGTGCTTGCAATCCTTCTATTTTCCAATGTTACTTATAGTCTTTGATTTATAGTCAACAATTAGTCACTTTTGTAATATGGACGTTAAACTTAAGATCGGTTTACGAATAAAGGCACTTAGAGAAATAGCAAAAATGTCTCAGAAGGATTTATCCTATGCTTCCGATTTAGATAGAAGTTACATAGCAAGTATTGAAAATGGTCGTCGTAATGTATCAATTGTCAATATTGAAAAGATTGCGAGAGCCTTAAACGTAAATCTAAAAGAATTTTTCAACGATGGTGAATTTGATAAGCATTCAGGAAGCAGTCGATAATTTTAAAACTCTAATTGAAGAATCTATTCGTGAAGGAGGCATTGATGCTAAAGAAGCAATGATTAGATCTTCAAAACCTATTAATCAGATACACGAGGCAGTCAAGTCCTCTTTAATAGCCGCAGGAATTGAACGTTTCCAAATAGCCCCACGTTTAGGCACATCTTCTCCTGAACTTAAACTAGCAGGCTTCATCAAACAAAAGTATCAAGATGTTTGTGTTGCTCCAAAAGGGTGGACGCCAGTGAATGAAATTATGCAAGAAGGGTTGTTACAGGAAGAAGCCGACTATTACGGTAAAGAATATACTGAAAGAGTTTTGTCAATAAATGTCAGAAGTCAAATTAGTAGTCTTGCGAAAAACTTTGATACACTTTATGAACGAACAATTGCGGAAGCTCAGAACCTACATGTCAGATGCCCAAGAATGGTTTTAGGTGAAGTATATATGATTGCTGTTAAAGAATACAGTCCTGTTGCTATGAAAAGCAATAAAATTGAATTCATTGATAAAGTCGGTGCTGTTCAGAAGTATATTAAATCTTTTCAGGCTATAAACGGCAGAGCTGATTTTACGAAAGAGGATTATAAGTATGAAAAGGTGTGCTTACTTATAGTTGACTTTGGTCAAAACCCGGCAAAAATTTACGACACCAATGAAGAATTAATTGCTGATGGCTTGATGTCAAAGGAATCACAAGCTAATATCGCCGAGTTAAATTGGGATTCTTTTTTTCCCTCAATTTTAAATACCTACAAATCTAGATTTGTTGGATAAATCATAGAATAAGAAATGGCCAAAAAAAGGAAATCAAAGAGTCTTAGTGCTACTCAAGAGAATAAAATTATCATTGCCAAGCAAAGAATCAGGGCTGCAATTATTGCTGCAGATGCAAACAATAAGTTAAATGTCGCTTTGGGCCAATTTAAATATATTCTTGAGGAAGCAATAAGAACAGCTGGTGATACAGGGAAAGAAAGTGTTATAAGGTCACAAGAGCCAATTAAATTATTCCATGAAGTTGTTAAGTCAGAATTAATTAGAAATGGGGTTGCACCGGATTTAATTGTTCCACAGCTTGGCATTTCGGCTGGGGAATTAAATGTATATGGATTTATGAAAGATAAATCACAAGATGTAAGTGTTCTCAATAGAGCAGCCGTTAGAACGCCAGAAATTATTACAGCTGGTATGACAAAAGGCAGAAATGACATTTTAGGTAAAGATTATACAGAGAAAACGTTAGTGATTAATGTAAGAAGTCAAATGAGCAGTATTGCAAAAAACGTTGATACAATCTTTGAAAGAACATTTGCTGAGACACTTAATCTTCATATGAGATGCCCGAGGATGGTGTTAGGGGAGCTTTTTATTCTGCCTGTCACTGGATATGATATGGCTAAGGTAATAAAGAAGAATCCAAAATTTGAAGATATTAAAGCTCAAGTACCAAATGATAATTCAAAATCTACTGCAAAAGTTTTAGAAGAGTTCATTTACGCTTTTACAAGCGTTAATAATCGAAATCTAGCTTTAAGTGAGGAATATAAATATGAAAGAGTTTGCTTATTAATTGTTGATTTTACAAAAACGCCCATCAAAGTATATAATACAAACGCAGAATTAATTGCTGATAATTTACTACCAAATAACACCTCTGCATCAATGAATGGATTAGCATTCCCTAACTTCATTGCAGATTTGTTGGTGGTTTATTCTACAAGATTTGGGGCTGGAAGTTTCAATTGATATTTTGATATTAAAAATTCATCAATTTCTTGTTTCTCGGTTAAGGCTCGAATTTTATCCAATTCAACTTGTGTTAAATTAGGAATAGTGAATTTCTCAATGAAATTTTTTTGATAACAAGGATAACCACCTTCAATAGAAACGCTTGTTTTGCTAATATAATAGTGCATAATAAATGAATTTAGAATTTTTTGCACTACATCAATATTTTCTTCATTTGCAAGTGGATTGAAATTTTCGATAAAAAGCGGTATGTCTTCTTCTTGCTTCTTAAAATATAATCCATAACCATTTGTAAAAAAACCATCTTCTTCCTCAACGAGCAAAAATCTTGGTTGTTGACTGAATGTTGGATTAAGAATTTTCTTGCCAGTTCTTGTTAAACCTTGTGTCCTGCCCCAGGAATAGAATGGTTCATAATTAAACTTACCCTTGTCTCTCATTAATAAATTGTCTTTCTCCGATTGGAAATAAATATAGCATTTTGGGAAAGCAAGTTTAAATTCCAGCTCTGGGATAGGAGTTGCGGTTCCGTTTTTAATAAAATATGGACAGATAATTCTCCTCGTATTCCTTTCAACCTCTTCCTGACTTTTAAAATCAGAAATTTTATATACTGGTTTGGTAATTTTTTTTTCTATTTCAAACTCACCGTTTTTAGTTGATTTAATGAAATACCCATTTTTTTCAGAGCTGCCGTCAATAAAATATACTTCATCTTTTAGAGTAGCAATCCCTACACAGATATCAAAAAGTTTTCCGATAGGTAAACCAATAGATTCGATTATTTTAATGTTTTCTTGTTCGTCTGTCTCTAGTAGACGCCATTTTTTGAAGTTCAAATTATTGAGATCGTTAGGCGATCCATTTACGGTTGTTAAAAAAGATTCAGGATTTTGAGTGTTCTTAATTCTATCGTAGGTAATGAAGTCGTTTTTCTTCTTATTTAGGAATGTTATCGCTGTGTATGTTTGAGCATCAAAGACTTTTTTGTGACTAAAATCTACAATCCTAGTAACACATTTCTGAAGATGGAAATATTTACGGAGAGCTTCCCCGGCTAGAGAAGTGAAATAATTATTCGGAGTGATATAAGCTAAATTACCCTCTGGTTTCAATAAATTATAACCTAATTCAAAAAAGGCAAAATATAAATTAAAGGTACCGCCTTCAACAGTTGTCCAATGCTTAGCCAGACTTATTCTTGTTTCATTAGGTAGATCTTGGAATTTTACATACGGAGGATTTCCAACAATGTTTTCAAATTTTAATGCCCATCGTGTATTTAAACTATCTTGTTGAAAGAGATTAAAATCACATTCTTCAAGTATTTCGTTGTTTTGAAGGGCATAAATAGTCAAGATAAGTTTTGCTCTTCGTATATTATACTCTAGAATGTCTGAGCCAAAGATATTTTCTTTGATTATTATTTTGACAGGCTTTTTGTAGGTTAGCTTATAATAGTCAACTAATCCGACTAAAAAGGCCCCACTCCCACAACTGGGGTCAAGGTTTTTATCTGCTTCAAGTGGAGATATTTCTTTGATTATAAAGTCAATAATGAATTCTGGAGTAAAGAAGGCTCCATTAACTTTTCTATCCTGAATAGGAATAATAAGTTCCAAACAGTGTTCAAGTTCCTTTATGGTATTGATATTAAGTATGGATGAATCAATGAAAAGTTTAATATTTTCATCAAATCCTTCAAAATATTTGGTCAATATTGGACTTGAGCTGTAATTAAGCTTTTTATTTACCAAATAGGAGTATACTAAATGCTGCTCAAGACTAGTCAGGTCTTGGGTTTTAATGAGTTCATTTAGTAAACTTCTTTTAATCATTTTATTGTTGACTTTAAGTCACAAAATTACTAATTATAATTGATACTTCAAATTAAAACTAAATAAATATTGAACTTCAAAATTTGCCTTTTTTGCTTTTTCATGTGAGAGGATTAAATTAAAAAATTGTCATCCTAATTTTATTTGGTTTAAAATCATTGCTGACATTTTGTCTTACCTAGACGAACAAACTCAACCAAACTGTGAGAGGGAATTTGGCTCTTTTGCTTTTGCATGTGGGCGGCGTTGGGTGTCGCGCAAAAGCAAATGTGCCAAAAGAGCGGTTGCGGTTAATAAAGGAGTTGTCAAGGAGTTGTCAATCTTGATGAAATTAATCGCATTAGCTATAACGGCCCGGCAATATGGGGAGGTTGTGTTACCCGACGACAGCACCGGGCAGGGTCCTGGTACTTTAGCCAGAAAGCTGTCACGGTGCAAGGAGGGTATGGCGCACTTTTTGCCGTCATGGTACAAATTTTATTGAGCATTACGCGTGTCGCGGTACAAGTTTGATCGGAGCCGCGAGTTTATCCCCGGTTACAGATTCTGTTGTGGGCACTGGCGCAGTGTCGCGGTACAATTTGTCTCGAAGCCAGAAAGCTGTCACGGTGCAGGATTTAAGTTGCGTGCACATGCGCGTGTCCGGGTGCAAGAACCATTACAAATTTGTCTTGAGGGCAGGAGCAAAAGCAAAAAGTGTGACAAACAACTTACCCATATTGTCCGTGTTAGCTGTTAGGGGTATTGTTTGTCTAGGTACAGAATCTCAATCGTGGTAATCAAGTCATGGTATTTTAAAGTCATGGTTGTCGATGATCAGTTTGTCATTTGTTTGGAAGTTATCGAAATCATTGTTTTAAAGTTATGAAATCATCAGTCTTTTCGACTTAAAGCGTGGAAAAGTCCTAGCGGGACGGGCTGTAAACCTCTTTTGCAACCTTTGGTTTGTGTGAAGGCTTGCAGGGGGTAGCAAATGTGGTTTACAGCGTAGGGATGGTTTTTTTTTCTGGATCAACATAATTTTTCGATACAAATCCTTTACTATATCTAAACATCATTACAACAAGTGCAAGGCCGTAAATTATTTGCCTTATATTAGCAGCAATATTGTTGGGCATACCTATAAATCTTAATGCTTCAGGTAAAATTATCAAAACAGCTGCTGCAATTGCAGAACCCCAAAGGTTTCTCATGCCTCCAATAATTACAATTGATAAAATAAGAATGGATTCGTCAACAGTAAAACTAGAAGGATCTATATAGGTTACGTAATGTGCATATAGAACACCCGGAATAGCTGCCAACATAGCGCCAATTGTAAAGGAAATTACTTTTGCAGCATATACATTTTTACCAAGGCTTTTGGTGAAAATTTCATCTTCACTAAGCCCTTTTAAAACCAATCCAAAAGGGGATTTGGTGATATATCTGAGAACAAGAAAGATTAATGCTGTAAGTACCAATGTTAATATTAAAAATAAAATTTTTGAACTAAATTCAAAACCAAAGATCGTAATGGCAGGTATTCCTGGAAGACCAAGCGGACCATTCGTTAACTCCATCCAGTTATTCATTATAGAAAAAATTACAACCTGAATACCCAGGGTGATTATGATAAAATAATCATCAACAGTTCGTAAAGCAATAGTCGAAATAACAATTGCAATTAATCCGCTAATTATAATTGCTATTGGAAGATTTGCCAAAAAAGGAAAACCTGACTTTACTGAAAGTATTGCAGTGGTGTAAGCTCCAATACCGTAAAAGGCAGCATGGGCTAAAGAAATCATACCGGAATACCCTGCTACAATAACCAGGCTTTGTGATAACATCACATAAAGCAGTATCATTATTACTATGTGTAACAGGTATTCCATTAGTTAATATTAAGAATTATATGCAAAATATTTCTCTAGTCCAATCATCAGCATATGAGAATGGGCCATATATTGTACCAACACAACCATTAATAGGTACATGTCTATCCATATCTTTAACTATCCAATCAACAAAAAATACCTCTTTAATAACTTTCCTTACAATACCAACACCCATTATCCTAATCTCAGTTTGCCCCTGACCCAATAATCGCTTTATAGCAATTCGATCATTATTTTTTATTTGATATATTCTATCGAAAAATTGAGAAATACGATATTCTGATTTTTGAGCTTCTCCCCATCCCATATACCAAATCCCATTTTCTATAAATTCATCATACATATCTGTATCCCCAAATGTTGCACCCACAACCCAATAGTTAATCTTTTCCATATTTCATATTTTATTAGATTAACAAATTCAAATACCCAAGACCTAATAAAATTTTACATTAATCTACATTATAATTCTACCTTTTTTAATCTTCTTCCACTAAAACCCAATGGTTTCCAAATTAGAAATAGTATTAAAATCATATATGCGATTGCATCCATCCATTTGCTGTCTATGTAATAAGCTCCTAAATTTTGGGCTGTTGCAAGCAATAATGAACCTACTATTAAGCCCCTGATGCTTCCGACTCCACCAATGATCATAGCAACAATGCCATAAAGTAAAAGTCTAAATCCTGTTAATGGTGAAAAAGTTGATTCAATTCCGAGTAGAATTCCTGCTATAGAAGCAAGAATAGATCCAATAACAAAAGCCCACAATATTATTTTATTTGAACTTAAACCTAATATATTTGCTAAGTCCTCATTTTCGGATATGGCTCGTATCCTTATCCCAATTTTAGAGTACTTTGAAATAAAAAGAGAACCTACAAATAAGATTATAGAACCGACCATAATAATTAATTGTGAATTGGTGATGTACGCTCCAAGTAATTTGTGCCCAACTTGAATGCTAAAAAATCTTAAAGTTTTTGCATCACTTCCCCAAATAAGGGAAATACAATTTACGATTATTATATAAACACCAAGTGAAGTTAATAGTAATATATAATTATTAGTCTTATTATTTCTTAATGGTTTAAAGATAGTTTTATATATTAATAAACCAAATATTGTTGCAAGAATTATAGAAAGGATTATTGAAACAAAAATAGGTAGACTTAGTTGTTTAGAAAACATATAAGCAAAATATGCACCTAGTGATATAATTGCTCCATGAGCAAGGTTAAAAAATTTAGCAGGGTAATATGTTGATATAAACGAGATAGATACCAGTAGGTAAACTGAAGTTGAAAATAAAACATTGAAAATTAGTTGACTCATTTTATATATAGGCAAAATTCTTTTTATTCGAATTGATATGGTTTATGGTCGTTTGCATATTGAAATCATAATTTTCTTCATTCATAAAACCATATAAAACTTTGTTTTTTCTACCATTAATAATATTAGAAATTTTCTTTTGTAATAATTTTAATTCATCTAATGTTGGGGAATTGGCATAAGTGTATCTATGTTCAATTGAAGCTTCTCCAAAAAGACGTGAAAATATTTCAAAATAATCCTGATTCATCGGGTTCCATGAATGATAGTTATTATCATTCGTGATATTTCTCAAAGGATGAACTGTGGCAAGATTGAAACTTGTTACAATAGGATTTTTATATAGGTTTTGCCATTTTGCAATATACGTTATCATTTCTTCTCTATCTTGTTGGTTTTCTCCGAGACCCCACATTAAGGATAATCCAACAGAAAGATTAATATCTTTAATTTTTTTAAAAGTCTCATCCCAATATGTTATCCAAACCTTCTTTAAAAGTCTCCTATTCTTTTCAATCTCATAAGCAATCTTACTACTTGACGTTTCCATACCAACAAATACATACTCTAAACCAAATTTAGTCATTCGCTTAATACTATCAAATATGATTGGATTTTGAAAAGATTCCAATGTGAACTGGCAACCAAACTTGACCTTATTTCTTTCCTTTTCTAATAAATCAACAAAAATATTAATAAGCCTGATGTCATTAAGCAATAGCATAGAATCCTCGATAAAACCATTTCCAACTTTATGATATTGATTTGATAGTTGGTTTATATATCTTAGTTGGTTAAGTAAAGTATATGGAGCATTATCACGTTCAAGATAGGAATTGTTAATTTCTTTCTTCTCACTACAAAAAAAGCATGAATTGATACAACCCTGACTCAAGTAACTATACATGTGAGCTGTAAAATCTGCTTCACCAAAAAAGACATTTTGTGAGTCCGGTACACCAAAAACTTCTAATGCAGAAGGAATCTCTTTTTGAATCAATGGTTTTTTACCGACTAAATAATCGATTTCATCATTGCTGTTCCAACCCACTACCCAGTTACCCTCAATATTATCTTGGTTATCTTTCAGTTTTGAAATAAGGATTTTTCGATCTGCCGAATAATTATAACCTATTTTGGTAATTATATCCTCGCCATCACCCGAAATAACAAAATCAATCACATTTGGAATCTTATTGTTCATCATTAATCTTAGCGGTGATGAATTCAAGATATACACATTTCCATGTTTTGAAAATAGGGTTTCATTGATGTGTTTTCCTCCAATTATCACAAGAACCTTATTCCCTAAAATTGATTTTGCATATTGAGCAATTTCAATGGCTCCGGGAAAAGTCAACGCAAAGGCACCTATGAGAAGAATATTTGGTCGTAACCTGTTAAATTTATCTTGAAAAATAGGAAAATCTTCTTCCATTGATTTCATTAATAGGACAGACTCATTTAAGTCATAAAAATTATTCCAATTGCTTTGCCCCCAAATTCCCTGTTTATTTAAAGCCTTCCAAGCCGCCTTTCTCACAGCATTCTGCAAACTAAATGGAATTTTGCTATCAAGACTATAAGTCTGAGGCGGCTTTTTATTCCATGCTGGGGCAGATATGGCCATCACTCTAATCATAGCTCAAGATTTTTTTTATCCTTTTCTTTACCTTTTTCAAGCTACCAACAGGTGTACTGAATCGGATAATATCCATTCCCAAATTACTAAATCTGGAACAGATAATCCTTTTTTCAGCCAACCTTTTATATAACATGTCAATGTCATTTTTCGTGCCGTAAACGGAAAAAATACCAGAATTCTCGTTGTGTTTTTTCAATTCATGATATTTAGTAGTCTGAAATATTTTATGAAAGCATTTGTTAAAATCATTATTCCTTATAATCTGCTGTTTTACAGATATTTTTAGTACATTACTATTAAAAACGTCTGCACCTAATTTGAAATACGTATCCTGAAAAAAACAATGAAGTTTATTTAATTTGCCTGCATATTGCGAATAAATATCATTAATATAAAGTTTGTTGAGACTTTGGTCTGATAATTTATCCGAAATTTCACTATTCATCCAGAAGAATCCAACAGGAAAATGATTATTTAGCCATTTCTGACCACAACCCAGATAGAAGTCAATATAAGCATTGTCTTTTAAAGAAAGTTCCTCTAATGAAATATTTCCAACTGCCTGAGCCCCATCAATAATTATAATAATGTTAGGAATTTTTTCTTTCAGAATATAAGATAGAGTTTTAACTTCAAGAATTTCACCTGAATGCCAGATTACATGTGACAGTATTATTACAGGAATACAATTTTCTGAAAATGAATTTACTTCTTTTTTAATAGCATTTAAAATTGAGTTTCCATGTTTATATATTTCAATATTATCAACTGAATACAACTTTATAATTTGTTTTATTACTGGATGTTCAAAGCTGAACAAATAAAATTTATTGTTTGGAAAGTTTTCATTAAGGCATAATATGATATCCTTTAAACAATGAGTGGCGTTATGACGAAAAAATATCTTATTGTTTGAGAATAATAGCTTTGAAAGGTTATCCCGTAAAGATTTTCGATTACTATGTTTGTCTAAAATAAATTTTGAATTAACTATTTTATTTTTATTAAAAGCATTGTATGAAAGAAAACTACTATTTAGGTAAAATAAATTCATTTACCAAAGGGAATTTACAAGTTTAATTCTGTCATGTTTAAAACTTATTCTAATTATGGTTCAAACCAAAGATCAACTTTATTAACTAATTCTTCATTTCCATTAATTATATTAAGTAATGATTTTTTAATTACTTCGGATTTATTATATAAACCAAAGGTTTTCTCAAAAAAAGAAAATGATTTCGCGTTGAAAGCTATAAGATTAGCTCCTTCTTCAGCATCAATATTTACATTATTGAATTCAACATATTTGTTATATCTTCTTCTGAAATCTTCTTCAAATAATTGTATGATAAATTTATCATCAGTTGAAATCATTTTGTAGATATTACTATCAGCTCTATCTTTTGGATTTAGTACAGGAGGTACTGCAAAATATATTATATTTTTATTTACCTCTTTGCCTTTAATTTTACCGTTAAATGGTAATCCAATTACATAATCTCCTTTCAAATAAAAGTTTTTAGATAAAGGGTTTTCTTTTTTGTTATCATAGAAAAATACGTAAGTTTTAATATTGCATATTGAATTAAGAATCAATGCAGTTAATAAATTTTGTTTTTCTATTTCTTCTAACATGACTTCGCTAATTTCTACACCGTCTATTGCTACTTCTATAGGTACAGTAAATATTCTCATTATAAAGTTATTCTCAGTTCCATAATAGAACTTGTAGAAATATTCTAAAATTTGTCTGGAATCCCGCTTAAAAAAGTCTCTTAATGCGATGACACATAAAAATCTTGAACTTTTTGTATCTTTGTTTGAAAATACTTCTGAAATAATACCTAGTGGTTCTATTTTTATTGTTGCGCAATCAGTCATCTCTTTAACAAAATAATCTAAATTTTTATCTTGTATAATCTTACCTATAAAATTAAACGAATGTTCAAAATCTTGATTATACAATTTATTCATAGAAGCGATTTGCCATGATACAGAATTTAAATTAAACTCACTTTTCTTAAATAAATCTATAACTCTATTATTTTGTTTAATAACCTCAGACTGTAATCCTTTGAATTCTTGAGGACAAATTCTTCTTGAAAACAGTCTTGGATAAATAAAGGATATTACAATTATAATAACTTGACCAATAACAAAAAAAATCAAGGTCCAACCTTTCAAATAACAATAATTGACGGTAATGAAGATTGTTGTTGGAGCTATTACAAAAGCTATAAAAATCCAGATTAATGATCTATAAACAGTTTTCACAAATAAGTTTAATTGATCTTCATCCATTATCTGCTTTGAAAATAATACTTCCAAGATTGATTCTGCTGCTTTACCAATATCTGACATAATTGTTTAAATTAATTAGGTATAAATTCAGAATTTTTAATTTTGTATATTTTATAATCTCTAATAGCTTCCCCTTTTTCATCAAACTTTAATTGTCCAGTTAAAGAATTAAAAGTGTTTTTTAATAGATAATCTCGTGTTTCATCCACTGAGTGTACTTTATTGGAATTGATTGCCTGCATAAGTATTATTACGCTCTCATATCCATAGCTGGCAAATATATCTGGTTGCATTTTATATTCTGCAGAATATAATTTTGAAAACTCTTTATACATTTCAGAATCATAATCAACTGGCATCATTGACAATAAAAATCCTTCCGAAGCTTCACCAGCCAATTCAATTAATTTCGGAGAATAAGTTCCATCTGTACCAATAAATTGAGTATCAAAATTTATTTCCTTTGCCTGTTTTAATATTAAAGCAGTCTCTTGGTAGTTGCCTGGTATAAAAGTTACCTTTACGCCATTATTTTTTAGTTTTAAAAGGATACTTTTGAATTCATTCTGCCCTTCCTGGTACGCCTCAATATAAATACTGTCGTTAAATAATTTAGAAAAAGTGCTGGCAATATTTACACCATAATCATTTTGTTTATACAGGCAAGCAATTTTTTTATCACTGTAGTTTTTTCTGATGAAGTTGGCAATTTCATTAGTTTGTTTTTCATTTCTTGGTGATATCATAAAAACATTGGGGCCAATATCTCTAATTTTATCTCCCGTTGCAATAGGTACAATCAATAACCCGCCTTTTTCTTGAATTTTCGGACCAATCTCATAAGTAACCGAGGATGTAGCATCGCCAATGAAAAAATTTACCTTATCAAAAAAAAGTTTTTCAAGAACATTAAGGGCCGTGGTTTTATCGGCTCTTGAATCTTCATATATTAACTTATATTGCCCTTCCCCTTTTTCTCCAATAGCAATATCTAATCCTTTTTTAACAGATTGACCGTAAGTGGCAACTTCTCCGGTTAGAGGTAAAATCACACCTATTTTAATCTCATTTTTTTTGCTTTGATTGCAGCCAAGCAAAATTAAAGTTGACAAAGCAATAATTATTATTATTTTCATATGCTAAATTTTTAATTAATTTTTCCTAATTGTATTTGTATATGTTTATTAATTTTTATCGAAATATGTTTTTTATGCTCAACCAATATAAAAGATGCTTGTTGTATTAAATTTTCTATCTTTTTTATATAAAAATCAGAAATCTTTGAACTAATACCAGCAAAAGGTTCGTCCAACAAAAACAATTTTGGTTTATGGATAATACCCATACCAAATGCCAAAAGTTGTCTTTCACCCCCACTTAAATAGAACGGTTTTTTGTTTCTATATTCATATAATTTTGGAAGCTCCCAAACTTCCTGAATTCGTTCTTCAAAAATGTTTTTGGGGAGTGATATACCACTTATTTTTAGATTTTCCTTAACTGTAAGATTTTCAAAATAGTTGTTTTTCTGGGGTATATATACCATTCCAATTTTTAATAAATCGGAAGTGTTGACTTTTGACAAGTTTTGGTTCCTAAATATAATGCTGCCGTTCCACAATGGTAATAACCTGAATATAGCTTTGAGAATGGTGCTTTTGCCACTCCCATTTCCTCCGGTCAATAGAACAATCTCTCCTTCTTTTACTTTAAAAGAAATATCATAAAGCACCTGCTTTTCCCCATAACCTGTTGATATGTTTTCAACCCTAAGCATTTAATTGAGATAATAGGTTTTTACGTTTTCATTATTAAAAAAACTATTATAATCTTCAAACACAAAATCTTGCCCAACATTGAGAAAAATAATGTGATTGCTGGTTTCCTTTATGTATTCCAGATTGTGCTCAATCTGTAAGATATATTTATTATGTTCTTTACTGATTGATTCTATCAATGACTTGATTTTTTTATAGTTGTCTTTATCAATACCTGCAATTGGTTCATCTAATAGCAATACTTCACTATTGTTTGCAAGACAACAACCGAGGGTAAGGAGTTTTTGTTGGCCATAGGAAATTTCATCAGCTAATGAGTCTTTTTCACTGGTTAGTGAAACTTGTTCAGTAATTTCTTCTGCTCTTTCATAATCGTTCTTGTTAAAGTTTATGAATTCCTTAAAAATGTTGGCTGAATGGTTCCGGTTTAGAGCTAGTAAAATATTTTCTCGGACAGATATGTTTTTAATTATTCTTAAATCCTGGAAAGTCCGTGCAATACCCAGCTTATTTATTTCAACCGGGCTTTTGTGGTTTAATATCTGGTCTTTGTATTCGATTATTCCAGAATCGGCTTTTAGAAATCCGGTTATAATATTGAACAAAGTGGTTTTACCAGAACCATTTGCTCCAACTAATGTATAAACCTGTCCCTTCTCTAATTTAAAAGATACTCCATTTAGAACTTGTTGTTCTCCGAATGATTTATATATGTTCTTAATTTCCAACATTTTCTTTAATAGAAGTAAAAATAGTAAAAATCATTTTACACTCAAAAAAAATAATGTTATGTGAAATATATGTGTGTCAAGTTGAAGAGGAGGAAAATAAGGCTCATTTGCAGCTTTCGGTTTTTAAGCTGCAAATGTGTCTTTAAAGGTTTTTCGATGAATTTGAGTATGATCTTTGCAAGCTCTTTTAAAAGCTTTGTTTTGTTTGAGTTAAAAGAAAGCATTCGTAGCTTTTAAATGTGCTTGCAAAAGGGATTTTATTTTTAAAAAAAGAAAGATGGCATTCCGAGAAATCACAGGAATTTCTCTCTCTAAAGGTTTATATGTGAAAGTCAATGTCTGCAATACAATTCAAAAAGGAATAGAATAGAGATTGAATGCCATCTTTTAGTTTTTGTTCTTGATTTAATAAGTTTTTGTTATATACCAAATTGCTTTGAATCTACCCAATTCATACTAAGCAACGACCAAAAATCCAAGGCAAGATTATTTAAAACATAATCATATGGTAACCAGCCGTAACCTTTTTCACCCCATTCTTTTCCCCAGGAATTACGAATGAGAAGAGCACCGATTGTTGTCTTATTGCAGTTAAGATTCTTGATTTTGAGATTATCATCATATCCAACTGCGACAACAGCATGTCCCCACTCAGATGACTCTCCGTCACATGGATAGGGAATACCTCCTTTAACGTCTGATTTATCGTATGAAGGAAATCCCCAAAATCCAAACATGGAAGGGATTCCGGCTTCAAGATTTTTTTTAACAGATTCCAGAACAGCAGGATAGGTAACCTTTGCTCCCTGAGGATCGTGACAGAAGTATTTAACTGCCTCGTAATTATCTGCAACTGAATATACAAATGCATCAGGCTCTTTATCGAAATCGTCAATTGTATACGGCCAGTACTTCTCATCAGGAACTCCGCAAAGGACAAGAGCTCCCATTGCACACCTGAGCCAGGCTCCTTCGTCTCCTGTAACCTGCATAAGATTTCGTGTTGTTTTGTATAGGAAAAGCCGGGAACCATTCAGGTATTTGTTGAAAACTCTTTTTTCATAATATTCAACAATCCCAACTGCTCCATGAGCCGTACAGGAACCTATATTGCCTTGATTTTCTATTGGCGAGCACCATTTACGTAGATCAACCGATGCAGGTGATTTAAGTTTTGATTTTCCCAACCCAAGCTTGTTTAAAAGCGGTTTTACTTCTTTATGATCTGTTGAATAATCCCGAAGATCAGGTCTTGGCGGCAGCCAGCCTGTTCCGACTATTTCATTTGTTCCCTGAAGAACTAATTTTCCATAAAACGTATTCATATTTATTCCTCCAATTCATGTTATTGGTTTTATTGTTTAGCACGTGGATTTAATTTTAAATTCTATATTAAAGGCTGACTTATTTAAGCCGTCCTGTAATTTCCATGAATCTTATACTTGCCTCTGTCCGGTTTTGAACTCCCAGCTTTGGAAAGATATTTTGAAGATGTTTTTTTATGGTAGTGGTTTGAATATCCAGATCATCTGCAACTTCTTTATTAAGCTTTCCGATTGAGACTAATTCCATAATTTCAAATTCTCTTTCTGAAAGAGCACTTTTATTGATTTCTGATTCCATGACATTTGGTATTAGAGTTAAGTTGAATTTAAGGACCGGTTATTTAACTTCTATTCGTTTTACAGAAGTTATTCCATTTGTCATGATTATGTTGTAGAGCTCGGTGACTGTTGATGAGGCAGCTGTTGGTGGTACTCCTTTAAGCGCTGAAATATCTGTGACAGCGGTCGATGTTTTTGAGATCATATTACTTAATGCGGTAATCGTTTCGGCAATTAATGGGTCAGTATCCAGACACAGAGTACTTATTGAGCCATCTGTAAGTTTCAGATCAAGCTTGCTTGAGCCGAGTCCGTCTTTAATTGCAATATATTGAGGATTTTCAAGATCAGGTAGATAAAGAATAGTCGCTTTAACAATATTATTGCTGGCAATATCCCTTTCAACCTGGAGATAAGGCTTTACAGTGTAATACTTAAAACCGGATTTTTTTGTCATTTCCGCATTTGAGTAGAACTGAAGAGGTGAACAACCGGCAAAGAACAGGATAATGATACCGGTTACAATTTTGATCGATAAATTTTTCATGATAAACTGGTTTAGTGAGACATATTGATTATTTAATTAGCTAGCACAAAAATGAACTTACGATCTATTCATCCGGAAACGCAGCAAATCAACAAAAACCAGCAGGTTAATACAGCATCTTTCATTTAAAACCGATCAACCTTTATCAGGTTTAGCACAATCGTGCGATAAAAATAAGAAAATGATTTCAAAACAACAAAATCCATAGCAACAATTTCCAATACTACTTTTGGAGTATTGCATAATGTTAATCAAAGGAATATTTTTGAAGTGGAATAATATTCATGTCTCGTGAAAAGTAATGTTAAGCGGCCAATAAAGGAGATTTCCGTATTATCAATAAGAACCTCCGGGTCTTCAAACGCATTTTCCGGGTCTTCAAACGCATTTTCCGGGTCTTCAAACACATCTTCCGGGTCTTCAAACACATCTTCCGGGTCTTCAAACACATCTTCCGGGTCTTCAAACGCATCTTCCGGGTCTTCAAACGCATCTTCCGGGTCTTCAAACGCATCTTCCGGGTCTTCAAACGCATCTTCCGGGTCTTCGAATGCATCCTCCGGGTCCTCAAACACATTTTCCTGGCCTTCAAACGCATCTTCCGGGTCTTCAAACGCATCTTCGACCCCTTCAAAAGGACCTTATGGATTATCAGAGAGCATCTACGGAGTGTTCAGGCAGATTCACAGACCACATACCGGCTGTAATTTGAAAGTTATGACATTATCAATAGTAATCTTTATTTCTAACCTTAAAAACCAATATTATGACAACGAAACAGGAAATTAAATTGAACATGTACCTGGCAGTAAGAAACTTTGTTAATGCAAATGAAAGTGTTACAAAGGAATTACCAAACTTCCAGGAAAGTTATACAGCTTTACTGAACACCATCGGCCAGATACAAACTATTGCAGAGATGCAGAAAGTTGATAAAAAAGGCCTTGCCATTGCAAAAAACAAATTGAAAGAGACTCTGATAATAATGGCAGCCGACAATTCAAGAAAAATATCTGCTTTTGCGAAATTCACAGGTGATAATAAGTTGCTTGAAGAGATAAATTTCACCGAATCGGACTTTATAAGGATGACAGATGTTGCACTGAAAGATTATCTGCAGATTATTTATGATAAAGCAGAAGCTAATATAGGAAGCCTTCCAGAATATGGTATTACGCCGGAATCACAAAAGGTTTTCATTGATACAATTAATTCTTACAACGCTATTCTTTCAACTCCAAGAACAGGCATAGCTGAAAAGAGTAAAGCTACTAAGAAGCTGGCTGTTTTATTCGATTCTGCCGATGCTGTTGTTGAGGACATGGATTTTGCCGTGGGAATAATAAAACTGACCAAGCCAGATTTTTATAATGGTTATACTGCATCAAGGAAGCTGGTTGATACCAGCGCCGGTAATCTTGCACTTAAAGCCACTGCAACTGACCTGAAAAGCGGTAAACCGGTTAAAGGCGTTCTGTTTACTTTTAAACTTGATGGAGCAAAAGCAAATAGTATCGGCGGAAATGGAGAAATATCCAAAAAAACTGCCGAAAAAGGTAGTTTCTATATTAAAAATATGCCGGCAGGGACGTACAAAGTGGTAGTTAAGAAACCAGGGTATAAAGAACAAGAGATCTCTGTAAGCGTAGTAGGGGGAGAGAGAACCGAACTTAAAGTAGAACTTGAGAAAGCCTGACAATCGAATATTATTCATATAAAATTTAAAATATGAAATCGAAGTTATTTACACTTGACTGGAGAGACTTGATCAATGGACTCTTTATTGCATTCCTTGCAGCTATTTTATCAGGTATTATCGGAATTCTTGATAATAGAGCAGTTGTTTACCTGGGTAACACTGAAACCTGTTCTGATTGCGGGGATAAGTGCAGCATTATCTTATCTACTAAAAAGTCTGGCTACCAATTCAAGAAATCAATTATTTACGAGGGAACCTGCGTAAATAATTGTAAGTTTGATGAAGTTTATTTGGCGGCACATCATTCTAATACTCCTTTTAGCACGAGGATAAACCGGAATCCACACCGGGGAAATGCAGCGAGACGAGATGTGCCGCCTTCTTTGAAATAAATTTTTTCTCGCAGTCAACCCCCAATAAAAACATCTAAAACTAGTACTCAATAATTTGAGTTTTTTCATTTCATTCGATTTTTCAAATATATTTCTTCTTCATCATTTTCAAAAAGAGGAAACTCTAAAATACTGTCATTTATTACTTCTCTATGATAGTGGAGCTTATAAGTTGGGTTTCCAATTCTCCAATCTAAAGGGGTATTTAAAAACTGAAGAAATTCATCTACTGATACAATTTTTGACTTAAAATACGATCTTTTAAAAATTTCAGATTTATTTTTGGAAACAAACGTCACATTAGCACCAGTAAGAATTTGCATCAAAGAACCAACACTCATAATAGGGATGTCATCATATTTCCACCCATTAAAGAGATGTACATTCGTTAGTACTAATGGTTGAATCTGATTTATCTCAGCTAATGAATTAGAACTAAAATAGGGTGATAAAATATTGATATCCTTTTGAACTTCCTTCGACGCAGTTTTCGCTTGCATTACACCATTTATTAACTTTTTTCTACATTTCCACTGGTCATATACATTTACACTATTGCCATAATGAATTTTCAATTGTATTAATAATAGTAAATTCTCTTTCTTTGCAACAATATCAATATCGGTTAATATATTTTCATTATTTCTAATCTTTACTCCTTGGAAAACTTCTTTCCATTGGTATTCTTGCATTATCCATGCAATATAACTTTCCCATGACTTACCTATCTTATTTGCGATCTCACCCCCCTGCATGAGGTATGATCTGGCCCATCCTGGCCAATTACATTCAGAAAGGTGGTCAAGGGCAAAAACCTTTCCTTGTTTGTTTCTCAAGAATGGAGTTTTGAATAGATCAAGATGCTGGTTAATAGGTAATTTCGTTATAAACTGATTTGTGTAATCCAAATCAATTCCATCGATAGTAGTGAATTTATCTATGAAATCTTTTACTTTTTGTTCTGGAATCTCAGGGAACATATACTGATATAGGTATGATTTAGATTTCTTTTTAATAAGATCAGCCGCTATAACAAAACCTAACAGACAACAAATAGTGAAATATGGTGATAATATTTCAGGGGAATTCATATTTAGTCCAACCATTAATTCATCTTCAGCATTCAATTGATCTAAATCTCTAAATGCTTGTAACTTTACCTTTTCGTATTCTTTCTTACTAATTTTGATAGTATTATTTTGGTTCTGATAATAATCTAGACCATAATCTAGTGCACTTAAAATAAATTGCTCCAAGCTTTGTCTCAGCCATCTTTTATCTTCTCGGCCAATTAATGTCTGAGTCATAATTCTACGTAATCCTAGATCACGAGCTATCTCTAATCTAGAATCAGTGATCTTGAATTGAAAAGTTGTTTTATGTCTAACTTTAATTACCTTTTCAACTTTCCAGTCTCCATAACTTATTTTATCGAATGCATATTGAAAAGAATTAATCTGACTTGCAAAAATAAAAGCTTCTGATAAACTCCTTGCGTCATTTTCTTCATTTATTCCAATAAAATCCGATTGAACATCTTTCATCTGCCATTCAGAAAAAAGATTAATTAGACAAGTAAACGCAAAAAGAGTATCATTTAATTTTCCTTTCAAGAAATGATGAGACCTCTCACTAAATTCGGCCAGAGTTTCAATATCTTTACATAGATGATTTTGAGTTTTCTCATAATCTTTATAAAATTGTTTCACCATTCGCTCCGTAAATATATTAAGCTGAATGCCTGCAAGCCATAGAAATTCTTTCAATTCTCTGTTAAGAAAGGGCAGTAGAAGATCCTTTATTTTATTCTTTAGAGCTTGAGTTGTATTTAGATACTTCTCAATGAAATATATGTAATTCTGTTCACATTCAATTTCCTCTTTATTTATCAATAAACGATTTACACTTGCCAAATATTCCCTTGAGAGATCATTAAAAGTATGAGGGATTGTTAACATTTTTTGCTCTCGGATATCTTGAAATACCTCCAAATCTTGAGTATGTTTTAGTAGGTTTATAATTGAATGTAAATCATGATTCTTGAGATCAGTTTTTATTTTATTAATTAATGAATTAGAAATAGACATGGTTTGTTGGTTTAATGAACTATCTCAGATTCTATGAGGGATGCAGTGAGACAATATGTACCGCCTTCTTTGCAAATTAAATTCTTATACCCTAAATCTAATTTATATTTAAATTGGGAGATTACTTTTTTTGATAAGTAATTCTTATTAGTTTTTTCGCATATAAAGAATTGTATTTTTTATAATAATAGTATTAATTTTCAGTCAAAATTTCGTCTAGAGCATTAATATAAATTGGTAGGTCTTCTACCTGAACACCAAATTTTTTTTCAATCATAATATCAACAATCATTGAACCGTCAATTAGAATAATTGGGACGGCACCTTTTTTTGTTGTGGCTTGTAAAGCATCTTTTGAAAATGATGAAGTAGTGAAAAAAATCCCTTGTTCATAATCTCCCTGAATTGCTCCTCGAAATTTATCAATTTCAGGCCTACTAATTGTAGTTTTTTTCCAACGTTTGCTTTGAAAAGCAACATTTAGATATGAAATACCAACTTTAAGCTTTCCATTACCATCAATTCCACCATCTTTTTGAATACGAGTTACTTTTATATCTTTAAAACCATATACTTTTAATAATTTCTTACAAAAGTGTTCAAAAGTCTCAGGTTCAATATTTTTAAGATTTTCTAATATATTGTTTTTGAATTCATCAATATATTTGGTATGATATTCTTTAAGTTGTTTTTTATAATCTATCTTTTCAATTGGTGCTTTTTCTTTTTGTGATAATAATTGAGTATTTTCATCTTTAAGCCAGTAGGTGCCATCTTTCAGTGCTTGAAAAAGTTTAGTTGAGCTAGCCGAAGGAAAATCTAGATTAACACAATGACGACGAATTTGAGTTCGTACAATATTTGGTGGATTTTCTGCTCTAAATCGATAATAATCATCTTTGATGATCTTATTGTAAATATCTTTAATAGTTAAAGGTTTACCTTCTTTTTGTAAAACATCAATGATTGCCTGGTTAATTGTACGTTTCTTCATTTAAGTCAATTCCGGTTTTTTTACAAAGTCGTTCCTCCATATTTTTTCACCTATATCATTATAAAATTTATTTTTAGTCTTATTTGCAAAAGGGTAAATCTTTGGGTCATTATCATCTTTAAAATCAATACTCTTAGCTCTACTAAGCAGATTACAATAAATTTCTATTTTATCATTTTCTTCATCTTTTAATTTTGATAAAACCACTTTTAATATCATTAGAAGTGCTTCATAACCGATTGTTGTTTGAAGGATATTTGTGGGTTTTCTCCGTTCAATGTCTTTAAAATCCCAAAATGAATTACCGTCTTTATCTAAAAAACATTTCTGAACTGCCTTAAAAAAAGCAAAAAGAATTTTAATTATTTGTTCATCATTATTTTGACCATACAATTTTCTGAATGGCAATTCAGAGTTAGGATTTTTGATAAAATACTTTCGTGTTTTATGTCGTTCAATTTCCGAGTCTCGGTTATTTTTACAAATCATAAATAGGACTGATTTTACCATTGTAGCCTGTGATAATATTGGATTACCCTCTTTATAAAATTCTTTGCCTATTTTTGATGCAGCTCCAGCAAGCCGAATACGTTTATAGAATGGGGAATTTTCTCTTCCATTAATTGTATTTATAATATTTAATGCAGTTTTTTGTGGTGAATCATCTTTAGTAAGGCCGAAAAGACTATAAACTAAATCTTGAGACACTCGTGTTTGAGTACGATTTATTGTAGAAAAAACCATAGCCTGATATTCCAAAATAGGATCAATAAAAAAACTTACTGGTAATTCTATGTTTTCAAGATTTTCTACCTTAGTCTTTAGTTCATGCATTCTTTTTTCGAATTGTTCGGTACTGTCTGATGTTTGGATCATTTTTTCATTTATAGAAATATCATCTCTTAATCTTTTAATAGCAACCTCAATCCCACGAATTCTATGTTGACCATCAATTACAGTAAGATAAATATCTCCTTTTTGATTTTTATCTATTTTCTTGATTTCATTGTAAACAAATTTTTTTAAAGTAATCTGTACAATACCATCAGTTTCTTCTGATTGATTTTCTATGACATGTTTAGGAATTGATACAACAAGATTAGTCGGAAATATTGCTAATGGATCATTGATAAGGAAATCGGCTATCTGTTCAACCTTTGAAGGTGATAATTTTCTTTGTACTTCAGCTTTTGTAATGGGTTTATTATCATTTTCTTCATCAAATCCCAAAATAGTGTATTCTGTATATCTTGTAAAATTTAAAATATCTTGAATTTTAAATATCCCAAGTAAAAATTCTTGGTTATTTTGTTTAACTCTTTGAGTTTTTAAAATACAATTATTGTTCATACCTATCTAAGCTTTTATCAAGATGTTTTGAATTTGAACTCATTTTTGTAAATAACGAATCGTCACAAAGATTTGCATTTTCAGCATTAGCAATCCACCAAACAAGCCAGGCTAAAACAATTCCAAGACTAGAAATTACAAATGCATAAGTTATTCCAACCTTAAAAGCAATAAATAAAAAAAGAATGCATAGTGCTAGAAATGCAATCGCTAGAAGTCGTATAGCATTTTTAATAATTTTTTCTTCAATGAATAGCAATTCTACTGCGCCAGTTGAGACAATAGCTAAGAAATAACTTGACATAGAAAGAATAATATTTCTTTCTTTTACATTTACAGAATATTCAGAGAATATTGAACAAAATATTCCTATAGAACCAAAGCCAACTATTATTAAAAGAAAGTATATTAAAAATTCAGGATGATTAATAGGTTTCCTGATTCTCTCAAGGAGAAATTCTCCAAATAATTTCCATTTATTTATTTTATCCATAGTTATTGATTTTCATTAAATTGATTTATGATAAAGAGTTCACTTGTGATAAATTATACTTATAATTCAAAAATTATTTAAAAGTCATATTTAGATTTAATCGTTTTTGAATTTCATAAATCAAGCTTTCTGTATTTTGATATGCTAAAGGATCCAAAGCCATTTCTTTGTGAATTAGATCAAGTCCCCCATTTGAATGAATTTCTATATTTTTTTTAAGCTCTTCTGGAGTTTTTAAAATATCAAATGAATTATTGGTTTCTATTGCCATAATAATAAGTAGTTTCTGATGGGGATCCTTTACCCATTGCCATCTAAATGGGGGATTATGATATCTCTTTTCAATTTCCTTTGGGCATTTATTCAAATAGCCAAGAATAGCGCCCCAAACAAATAGTTCCCACATAGTTGGAAAAGTGATCTCCTTTTTCAACTTACCAGTTTCAGATTGACAAAGACGCTTGTAGGTATTTTCGTAATGAAACGTATCGATGTTTATAAATGCGGTTGGTTCTATCATTTCAATTTTACTATTTTAGTATGTTGTTCATCAAGTGTATCACCTTCCATTTTTAATTCGAATGAATTTCTAATATTGTTATCATTCTGAATTAAATTTCTTATCAAATCGTTTCTTAAAGTATCAGGATCATCAGTCACTGCATCGTCTTTTAGTATGATTATTGATTGATTAAAAATTTCAATCATTGTTTCAACAGCAGTAAGTTTGTTATTGCCACCAAGTGCAGAAATTGGAGCATCAGCAATAAATGGGAAGTATGTATTCCAAAATTTATTTGAAACAGATAAAATGGCTGCTACAAATGAAATCTGAAGAGAAACTTTATTTGCTTGGTTGATATTTTGTAATCTGATATCTGTTTCATCTATGGTATATACTTCTTGATTTTCATAATCAACTTTAACCTTACCTGACAATGCGGCGTTTTTTTCAGTCATTTTATGAAAATAGATATTTGCTTCTTTTTCAATATCATTAATTAATTTGGTAAGAAAAACTGTATGAAATTGACTTACACTTTTATTTATCTTTTCAGCTAAAAGAAATTTGTCTCTTTCAACTACATTTGAAGAATCCTCAATAAGAGAATCATATTCTTTTTGTTTATCTTCTAATTGCTGCTTTATATATTCTCTTTTACCAGTAATTCGATCTATTAAAAGCTTAAATTTGTCCAAATCATTCTTTGATTCTTCATAGCCGCGTTGCAGGTGAGCAAAATCTTTTGTCTTAAGCTCATCATTAGATACATCAGCTGGTTTTACAGTTTTTAATTCTTCTTCCTTTAATTTTTTCTTATTCATGAACCCTTTAATTGATGTATCGATTTCATCAATACGGGCATAATATTTTTGAAGTTCTGAGGATATATTCTGTACTTTATCTTGCATATTATCAGCAACCAGACTCAACTGGTTGATTAGTTCTATCTCTTTATCGAGAGATTTATCACTAATATGACTTTGAATATTTTTATATTCTTCAGAACCAATAGGTGCAGGTGTAAAGCACACTTTGCATTTTTTTTCTTCAAGCATCTCTTTTAAAAACTCCTGACGTATAGGTTCCGGGATTCTTTTTTCTATTTTATTTTTCTTATAGAAATCCAAAAACCTTTTTAAAATACCTTCGGTTCCTGCATATATCCAACGATCAAAAATATCCTTCTTTTGAGATTCTACAACACTTTGCCGAAGTTCATTTTTTTGTTTCCATTGATTATCGAAATATTCTATGTCTTTAAGGATAAGAGCACATTCTTCATATTTTTTTAATTCTTCACTTTTTTCATCGAACACAATTTTTGCAATATCTCTTTCATTACATGTATTGTCAAAAAGATCATTTTGGTCTGATAAATCCTTTATTAAACCTTGAATAGTATTTGATAAGTCTCTTTTTCTTGCTTGAAAAGCTTTATCAGAATCTTCTTTGTCTTCAAATTCTTTTTTAAGGGTTTTGGCTACTTTTTCAGTATATTTTTTAGCATTCTCAAAAACTTCTATTCTTGACAAATCCGTCAGTGCTTTTGTAAAAGCGGATCGACTATTTAAACTCATGATTTGGCTAATACTTTCACCCTGAAAAAGAAAATATTTCGATAGGTTTTCAGGGAACAAAGTCTTTATTTGCTCTTCCGCTTCTTTATCATAATAGTTATTGCTGTTACCAGTAACAGATTCTGTAATAGTTAAAGAAAGTTCACTATTTCTTGGAATTTCCCAGTTTTTTTCATTATTTTTTTTTAATTGGAATTCTCTTGTCAAATAATATTTAATATCATCCTCATCATTAAACAAAACACTAACGGATGTCTCTACAGTTTCTCCTATTTTACATTCCTTTTTAGCTAAATTATTTACTATGTCTTTACCCCAATCTTTTGTGTATTCCCATTTTTCCCCCTCTGTCTTAAATGAACGATCAAACAAAACCCAATTAAATGCATCAAATAACTTAGATTTCCCTGTATTATTTTGCCCAATGATTAATGTAGGGCCAACGTCAAATTCAAAAATATTTTTACCAAAATAAGATAAGAAATTCTCAACTTCAATCCTTCGAATTATCATGTCTTCAATTTTTTTGTGTTCTATATCTAACTTCAGTGTCAATCATTTCATATAATTTCTTTTCTACACTTTTACTTCTACCCGTATTATATTCCACAAACACTTCATTAAGTAAAGAAAAGATAATATTGTATTGTTGCTTGTCTCTTTTTTTTAGGTCATGCAACATTTCCTCAATTTGACGCATTACTTCAGCATTTTTTATAGCCATAATTAATTAAACTTAAGTTGAAAAAATATCAATATTATAATTTCTAGCAACTTCTTCTAAAGTTTTAAGGGCTTGCCATTTATTATCTGCCATTGAAGCAAATTCTCTAACCCGTTTTAGTTCATTTTCTAATATTGTTCGTTCCATTTGTAAGGTTTCATTAAAATTCTTTTCAATTAAGTCTGGAACAACTATCATATCAAAAATATATGCATATTTTTTATCAGGGTGTTTTCTTAATATTCTTCCGCGTCTCTGAATAAATTGACGAGGATTTCCAGTGCTGGCACAAAAAACTGCAATTTCTGTCCTTTTTACATCAACTCCCTCATCTAAACATTTCATTGCAGTTAATACTTCAATTTTCCCATCTACAAATTGTTTCAATATTTGCTCCCTGTCCGGAGTTGTACCAATGAATTGGTGTTGTTTAATTCCAAATTCGTTTGCTAATACATTTGAATATTCATTAATTAAGATTCTGTCATAATTATCAATCGAATTTGACTTACCTTCAGGAACATAGACTAAGGTGAATTTGATCTCATTTCTAATTTTAAAGATTTCTTTTAAACATTCCCGAAAAACATGTAGTTTATTTTCAGCTTTATGTATTATCCTTTTTCTTTTTAATAATAGAGCACTAACGACTGGATTGTCTAAAAAATCTCTTTGATAAGAACTGAAAAATTTTAACAACTTTTTTGATATTCTTTTGTATTCTTCGAGTTCAACATCTGTAAGTTGAACAATTTTAGGGTAGTAATAATACCTACATAAAAATCCCTTCTCAATTGCTTCTTGCATATTAAATGTGAATGTCGGTTTTTCAAGAGAATTAAAGAAGGATAGTATACTTGATGTACCAAGTTTGTCAAAGTGTCGTTCAGGAGTTGCTGAAAGACCAATTCTGCGTTTAAATTTATACGGAAAATTTGCTTGAATTCTGGGTGTACCAAAGTTATGAGCTTCATCCGCAATTAACAATGCATCTTCAGGAAGACGATCTATTACCGCTTGAAATCTTGGCAAATTGAAAGTGGCATAAGTTGTTATAATACAAGATGTCGATTTACAAAGAAGAATTTTATTTATTTGTTTAATTACTTCTTCTGTCCAATTTTGATTTCTGCTGTTAGCAATGATAATATTATCGAAATTAAAAGTTGCAACCTCTTCTTTCCATTGTTCAGCAAGAGGAATTGTAGGGACTAATACTAAAATTTGAATTTGCCCCTCGATTTTAAATAATTCTAAAGCACAGTTTAAAGATGTAATTGTTTTACCAGTCCCAGTGGCCATTTCAAAAAAACCTATATAACCTGCTTTTTTCCAATTTTTAAATGCTTCAACTTGATAATCCCAAGGTTCTTTTTGATATGGAAAATGTGGTTTACTATCTTTATTTTTTAATTGTGCTGATAATAGGCCAAGTTTATAAGATAATGAAGGCGGGAGTTTCCTACTTTTTAATAAGTCTTCAGTTAGAGTAATTTCTTCTTCAATTAGGTCATTAAGCTTATTTACTGGAAATTGAGAGGTGATAGCTACTTTTACTTGGTCTATTGGGACTTGCTTAACAACCAAAGATTGTCCGTCCCATATTTTATTAAATAATTTGTCAAAATAGTTCAGCCTTTCATTCTCACTTTTTTCCCTTGTCCATGATTTATAACAACTAATCGTTTCCAAATTATAGAATAATGCCTGATCAGAGAAATTAGCAGAACCTGAAAATGCAATTTTATTTCCCTCACTATCAGTAAAAATACCAAATTTATGATGAGCAATACCAGTCGTGTTATTTAAAGGGGTAATAGCTTTAAATTCCAATCTTTTAGTAGAAATCAACCATGAAAGACAATTAAAGAAGTGTCGATTTTGTTTTGAAAAGATATCTGCAAGTTTTTTAATGTCTTTTATTATTTTTTCTTCTGGATATGTAGATTGAACCGATTGTTCTTCAATACCCTTTTGAATAGCAATTTTATCCTGTGAAGTAAGTATATCGTTAATAATAACTCGCATTTTTCCACCTTTACTGATAAAAAATGCAAATCCGATTGACAAGGAACAAATTCCACTTGAGCTAAAAAATCCTAATCCAAGGTCAAATTGGCTGCTTTCTAATAAAGCGTCCAAGAAAAATTCGGCTGGTTCACTCTCACCAGATGAATATACAATATTAAAAGGAAGATCACTTAACATAGATTAACCAAATTCCTTTAATCCAGCTTCAACTTTATCAATTATATAATCAAATCCATTTAAATTTGGATTATCTAACATTTCTTGATTTATTAATTCAAGACCATCATCTATATGAATCTTAAAATACTTGGGGATATCCCTGTCTGTTTTGTGTATGCCATAGTATGTACATATTAATGCTAAGTAAAAAGGATAATTGTTCCCAAACAATACATTTTTACTATATTCTTTCCCTTGTGAGTCTTTTATGTCTAAAACCGAGAATCTCCTACCTTTGGAAACTGAATAAGCTAAAGCAATCCGAGAAATAATATTTTCAGTACCCAAATTAAGTTTACGGCTTAACTCTGTTACTACACGTTTGTTTATCTTGGAAGTTTTAATATGGGTAAACATAACGCTACTGAATTTTTATAAACAATAGATCAGGTGCTACTTCCTGAAGGTATGAACAATTCGAATTATTCCGAATGATATATGAACTGCAAACATTGGGTAATAAAGTCTGGTATTCTTTTTCAGATAATTCTTTCTCTAATAATGGAAAAACAATTACCTGCTCAGATACGTTCGGATAGAATTCAGTAATAATTTTGTTAGAATGTTTTTTATCGAATTTCTGAAGAGGGCTATCAATAAATATAGGAAACTTTATTTCCGATTCATCTACCAACGCTTTTAGGATTGCCGTAGCATATAACTGTTGTTCACCTTTTGATAGACTTTCTTTTTTAATTTCCAATTGATCTTTATCGAACAAACGAACATCAATTATATCACCTTTAATATCAACGTGTACATTATTAATAAAATCTGTTTTATGCATTAATTTATTGAGCTCATGCTTTATGTTGATTTCCAATGATGCTTTCTTTTCTGACTTTAAACGTAATAGAAACTCATCCAATTCAAGGATCAATCGCTCAGCAATTTCATCTTTAAACCTATCGCTTTCATCAACGCTAACTCTTTTAGATAACTCTGCTTTCATTTTACTTTTGATTGTAAGTTCACGCTGAAAGCTACCTATTTCTTCAGAGATTTTGCGGTTGTCTTTCTCCAATTCAAGAATAATCTTGTCGATTTTCGTTTTTGCAGAGCGAATTTCTTTAATCAACAGATCATTTTCATTTGATTCAGACTGTGAAATTTTACGAATAATTTTGGTAAGGAGGATTTTATTATTTTTATCATCTTTAATTAGCTGTGTAAAACTCTGGTTATAAGAATATCTAATATTATCAATAATAGATTTGAACTCATTCTCTTCACTAGCTGATAAATCTAAAAGTATTTTTACTTGTGTTTGAGGAATGACAGATTTTAAAAAATTACTTTTAAAAACATTATTTACAATTCTCTTTAGTATTGTACTTTCCTCATTCGGTAAACTATTATCATCAAATTGTTGGAATAATTCAGTTTGAATTTTTCTTAGCCGATCGTTAAAAATAGTAGAATTGAGATTATTTTGGTTATACTCCTGTTCCAGTACCATCTGATTATATGCATTGACAAATTTACTTCCGGCGATTGCAAAAGGTGCTAAATCCAGGAGCTCTCTTAGTTTGTTTTTAATGGTTATACCTTTTGATTTAAGTTCGTCACGTAAAGCTTTAAGATTTAGTAATTCAGCAACACTTATACTATTTCCTTCACGTATCAGTTTTTCTTGATATTGCTCGGATATTTGTCGTTTATTTAAAATTTCAATATCATTATTTATCTGTTTTGATTTTGAGAGATCGATTAATTTTTCAAGGTCCTCACATTCTTTAAACAATTTGTTCAACTTATCTCGATCCTCTAAATCTGCTGATTTTCTACGAAATTTGATTCTTATATTTTCCAAATTGTTTTTTAAATCCTCATATTTTTTAACACCTAAGACCTCACTATATGCAATGCTGAGTTTACGCTTGTCTTGAGTAGTTTTCATTTCAGCAAGCGAAACAATCTTTTCAGAATCAAAGAAAAAGAATTTGGCTATTTCTCTTGATAAAATAAAATCGTTGATAAATATTTCTGGGCCAACTTCTTTTGTTAACTCATTTTCTTTCCCATCGACTAAGATTTGAACAGTTTCTAATTCTATGAAAGCGTCATACGTACGTTTAATTGTAACATATTCACATGGTATTGAAGGTAGAAATACATTTGAAAAAACAATTGTGACGGAATATTCATTGAGGTTTCTGAATTCCTGATGTGTAGAATCAAAATTTAAATATCCATTCTTGATAATCTTCTGTTTTTCTTCATCGCTAATATTAAATTGATTGTATCTATTTTGAATAGACTTATTTAAGTTTGATTTAGCAAAATTTTTATAGCCAAAAGACTCAGCAATTTCTTTTTTAAATTTATCGTCAACATCACTCATTAACTTGCCATAAAGGCACCAAATTAATGAGACTAAGATTGTTGTTTTTCCAAAACCGTTATCACCAGAAATGATGAAAACATTCTTGTTTACAGAGCGTGGAAACGAGATTTTATGCTCACCTTTATATATTCGAAAATTTTTTAGTATGATAGAATCTATTACCATTAATAATTATCCCTAACAAAAGTCATTAATCGGTTTTCAAGATCAGTTTGTAACCCATAATTATTCATCAAGATTGTTTTACTCTTTTGTAATGAAAGTAAATCATTAATGAGTTGGTAATCTTTAGGATTTTTCTTGCAAATATCTTCAAGCATGATTTTCTCTTTGAATTTCATTGTATCAACAAATATTTCCCTCCCATATACAGAGCTAAATATGTCACTGACTTTATACTCGAAAATGCCGTCACGATACCAAGTAACTTGTATAGCAATAAGTTCTTGACTTGAAATCAACTCTATGTGAGGTTTTGCCTCCTGCACTAATTTCTGGGTTTCAAGTAATTTTTTTAGCATTTTTGCCCGATAAATATCAGTATAGTTTCCTTGATTATGACCAATTTCATTAACAGCATTTTGTCCATTTCTTCTTTCAGGACGACGATTCTCTGAATTATTTCTTCCTTCATTGAGCTCATTTCTATAGGAGAGTAAAGGTTGTAGCCATTCAAATCCATTATTTATCAATGCACGCATTGACTTATCTTCTTTAACTACTGTACAAACCCAACAACCAAATCGACTCTGGCCACAAGAAGCATGATCTTTGTTAGTTACCATTGTTGGACACTCATAATCATCTGCACTGGCGTCTGAGTAGATTTGAAAAAGACGCGTATTGTCAAAACCCCATGGAGATGGAAATGAATTAATAATATACCAGATCTCCTCAAGGTAGAGTTCTTTAATTGGTGCGTAAGTATATGTATTAGGATTAATAGGGTGTTTTGTTAATCTTTTCCCTTTTATTTCGTGTTTTTTAAAAGATTTAGCACGATTTGTGCTTTCAGTAAACCGTGTCCCAATAAGAACGATTGCTTCACCCATTTCATTAATTTGGTCCAAAATAAATTTAGCTGTAGGTTTTATTTTAAGTTTTTCTGTACAGAAACGAAATATATTAGTCGGGACAGGATAGCCTTTGCCAAGAACATTTACCCAAAAGCTATCTTCTAATCTTGGTGTAGTAGTTTTAACAAAAATTGGTAAGTCTTGTTCTTTTGCAGCTTTTTCAATATAATTAAGTACATCATATACATACTCTACAATAATTGGATTTTCTACCATTGTATCATTACATACCACATAAATTGGACGTCGTAGTTGAAACGGGAAAGGTAATGTTTCCCGTATTTTAAGCAATGCCTTCCACACTAGGGTTAATAAAACAGTCGAATCCTTCCCGCCGCTAAAACCAATAATCCAAGGTCGTAGGCTAGTATCAGCAAAAGCATATTGGTCAATAATTTCATCTATTACATGCTTAATTCGATCATTCTTCATTAGAGGACAATTTATGAGCAAATATAAAGAATATAGTTGTTAGAATCCATTGTACAGAGAGGCTTAATATCAACAGTTCAGGGAATTTCTTAGATATCTTTCATTAAGTACGGCGGGAAGGCCAAGTCCCGGTAAATGGTTCAGATTTTTCTTGTCAGAGGTAATTTTATAATACTCGGCGCGTAGGCAAAGTCCTGATAGTAGTTCGAATATTTCTTATTGTTTTTATTATTAAGATCGGCGAGAAGGCTAAGTCCCAATAGGTGATTAGATTATTTCTTGTCAAGAAGAATCTTATAAATAACGGCGGGATGGCCAAGTCCCGGTAAATGTTTCGGAACTTTTTTATCAGGGTCAATTTTATAAAATACGGTGGGATGGCTAAGGCCGGGTAAATGTTTCGGAATTTTCTTACCAAGGTTAATTTTATAAACTACGGCGGGGTGGCCGAGTCCCGGTAAATGTTTCGGATCTTTCTTATAAGGGTCAATTTTATAAAGTTAGACAGAAATGTCAAGTCATGCTAAGTGATTCATTTCCATCTTTGAATGTTTTTTTAAAGTTCAGCGCGAAAGCAAAAAAGCATGTGTTTGGCAACGCAGGGACGATTGCAGGGACGGGCTGCCAAACTCTTGCTTGTGCGTTGGAGATCATGGTATGTGCAATGTTGTTTCACCAAAACCCTTACAGCTAACGGCCCGGCGGTATAATTTAGTGGGCGTTACCCGACGATAGCACCGGGCAGAATCCTGGTACCCCGCGCCAGCGGGGCCAGAAAGCTGTCACGGTGCAAGGAGGGTATGGCGTGGTTTTTGCCGTCCGGGTACAAGTTTTGTGAGTTATACGAGTGTCGCGGTACAAGGTTGATCGTGAGTAGGTAACAAGTCAAGGTATACGAAGTTTTATTGCGGGCACTTGCGCGGTCGCGGTATAAGCTATTACTAATCTGTCTTGGGTGTTGGAGCAAAAGCAAAAACCATGACAAGCCCATTAATTATACCGTCCGTGTTATGTGGCGTTTTGTTATTTTTATTATTGTGAAACGAAATGGTCAAATAAGGCGTTATATAGTTGTCCTTCAAGGTCTTTGTCTATTTGTTCAAGACTCTTAAGTCCGAAAATAAATGCTATTGAAATTGGATCAGTTCTGTATCCGGAATGACCTTCATAAAATCCATATCTCATTATGTAATAGGGAAGCATTTCACTGAAATCGAGGTTAATGAGCCTTGATTTTAAGTCATTCATTTTATCAGGACTCAGGGTCGAATATTTTTCCCTTAAATACTTTTCATCTTTATCAGTAAGTTTCCTGTCTATATGGATATTATGCCTCCCCTGGATCTCATCCAGAAATATTGAAATCTGCCAACCTTTTGATCCGCTGGCCTGAAAATTCAGAATGTATTCATTATAATAGATGTGTTTTATGTTGTCATAGAAGCGCTCCCAATTGCCTAGTTCATATTCTAACAGGATAAGATTCCAGATATGGAAGAGTGGTCTGGCTAATTGGGGATGTGTAAGTCCGAGTTTACGAACAGTTCTGTTATCATTCTTCAGGACAGAAATTATGTCCTCATCCTCTGCCATAAATCCTGTAGTTGAATAAGCATTGGGACGACCAGTACAATTGATTATTCCAACCGGAATGCCTGTAATAGCCTTTGTATTTTCTAATCGGTCGTCAGAATGGAGTCCGGTCTTTGCCAATTCAGGGAAGTCTCCTTTATCAACTAATAATTGCTGGTCTTTACCCATATAAGTGCCTACTTTATAACTATATAGTAATGGTTTCCCATTATCAACTGTTACAGGGGCTAAAGCATATCTATAGTCTTTCGTAACTATCAGTACTGATTCGACAGAATCATTGATAAAAGTTGGTGATTTTATCTCTGGCATTGAGTCATATGAAAAAGGATATAACTTATGCTTTGCTGTTTGTCCACAAGCCACATTTGAAAGAATTATCAGGACAAGAATCAAATTTTTAATACTTGGATTATTTCTAAGAGCGTTAATTAAATTTTCCATGGCGTTATCTCCTTTTAGTTAAATGATGCCTGTATAGATCCTCATAATGATGCCAGGATATCATAAATTCCATAATTTCTTTTGCTCATCAGGCTAAATCTTTAGTTCAGGGGCGGTTAATTTTATCGGATTACGTTCGTTTGTGAATTTTACTGAATGTCAGATCGGTACGGAGAATGCCACATAACTCGTTTATAGAGTTAATAGAATTGATTATTAAAATCAAAAACCGTTAGATAGAATTATGTTTATTACTTATATCTGACAAACTATTTCCCAACTAAAAGAATTGTACAAAGTTTTCAAATCAACAAATAATATAGAACAAAACAACCGATCGCTTATAAGCCCTTATTTCCTGCCATTCTTTTAAAGCACCGCCCCGTCAGTTACAAAAGCATTTAAAAGAATTTAATGAGCCTTACTATAAATAGATAATATGCTATTGTCTGACAACAAACTATATTGAAAAAACCTTACAGGGGGCTATGACTTTAGTAAAAGTACGATATATTTACAATACAAGTCAAATTTATTTTTACTACCCAACCAGATCCTCCTTTTTGAGAATCCTGGTATACGTTTAAATACGATTAGGCTTCAAATATTCTTAAGATTTTAATAATTGACTTAATTGGACATAAATAGTGATACACTACAAAAGCCGGACGTCTTGACCCTATTTGGCCGGTCAGATTACAATTAACATACATAACTAAACATTAAGCATTTAAATCGGGCTTATGGTGATCAATATGATCCGGCCGACCATGGTCAAGGCTCCTGGCTTTTCCATTCAATCTCTGTCAGAGATTCGTGAGAAGATCTGGGAATAGATTATTGATTACAATGAAAACAGACCGCATAAAGCTCTTAATTATTTAATGCCAAAAGAGGCTTATGATAAACATATTTAATTATAAAACTCTAATTTTGACTATAACGAATTAAAGGGAAGCCGACACTAATAGTTTAAAAACGTTTTTAATCATTTAGAGACATATATGAATCGTTCATAAATGACTAAAAGAATTTAATAAACAATTCTAATTGGCACATTATCAATTATTAACGCTGGGAATCAACTTTCTGAAGGCATTTTTGTTTTTTCTGGTTTATAAAAAAGGGGGACTATTTTACCTTCCCCATCTTTCCCATCTCTTTCACAATGGTTGAAGTAAGCATTTTAGCATAGATCTGAGTGGTTTTAAGATCGGTATGTCCTAGAAGTTTCTGAACCACTTCACAAGGAATTCCTCGGTTTAGAGCTCTTGTGGCAAAGGTGTGGCGTGCAACATGATGAGTTATAGTTTTATGGATGCCAATAGTATCTCCAATGGTTTTCAGATGAAAATTAATCTTTTGATTTTTTATTCTGGGTAGAACAAAATTCAGGACTTCCCTGTCGGGGTGAGCGTTGTATTTTTCAATTATCTCCATGGCTTCTATAATAAGAGGAATCTGAACATAATCATTCGTCTTTCCCATTTGGATGGAAATAATACTAATTCCATTCTCATCTACGATAATATCATTCATCTTAAGGTTGTAGGTATCATTAAATCGTAGGCCGGTATAACATGAGAACAGAAAAAAATCACGAACTTTCTGTAGAACGATGTTATTATTAAGATGATGTTCCTTTAAAAGTTTTATTTCATCTTCACTTAAATGATCCCGTTGTGTTTTTGTATCCTTCAACCTGAAATTAATATATGGATTCTTTACTATTATATCTTCCTTAATAGCTTTGATCAGGAGAGTCCGGAACCTGCTATGATGTTTATTGATTGTATTTCTTGCAATATGCCTTCCTAAAGGGTCTAAATAACTTTTTACCATGTAATGATCCAGGTCTATAATGAACCGGTAATCAACTTCAGCAATTAAAACATCATTCTTTTTCAGGGTTTCCTGAACAAATCGCTGAACAATCCTATACGTCGTAAAATATTGTGCAATTGTAATACGTGCCAACTCAGCTTTTGATTTGATGTGTTGCAGATGATTATTAAAATATTTCAGAAGGAAGACCTTCAGTTTCTTTTTCCCGCTATAATGGTCTACTATATTTGATGCGGTGAGTAGTAGTCCAGAATCCAGCAGTGACCGCCTGATGTCATAGACCTTACTCTCTATCTTTGCCATCTCATTATTCAGGTCAGCATCACGATTTGCACGACCGGATTCCGCATTCCAAAATTCTTCTTTAATACCAAAACCTGTGTAAAACTCCGATTTTTTCCGATCTGTTATTATACGGCAATAGATTTTTATTTTATCGCCAAGAATTTTGGCCTTATTCAGGTAAAACTTTATGGACAAAGTGTCAGTCAACGGTGAAACATTTTAGGTAACAGGTGAAACTATGGTGAAACAATATAGGGAAAAATATGGAAAATAACAAATCTTTCTGAAAATATTTAAATAATAAAGTCCTCAGAGTGAGGACTTTTGAATTTTATTGAATCTTTTTGAAATTGTTATGTAGTCCATAGGGGAATCGAACCCCTGTTACCAGGATGAAAACCTGACGTCCTAACCACTAGACGAATGGACCAGGAAAAGAACTTAAAAATGCGGATGCAAAGGAAACATGTTTTTTTTGAACTGCAAAATATTTTCAGGAAAAACAGATCAAAGCATCAGGATTTCATGCATATATGCTGAAGAAAGAAGTCAGAATACATATCTGACTGATATTGCTCCGGTTAATCCTCCCCATCCGGTATAACCGATAAGATTAAAAGTCGGGAGCAGGTCAATTGATAAATTGACAGGGATCTCATCGAACGTATATTCAAGCCCTAAAATAAAATCGGCCCCGATAATTGATCCGGTATATGTATCATCAACATTGGGATTATTTTCTGCATCCCAGAATCCGGCATGAGCACCAACTCCCCAGAACCAGTTCAGTCCGGGATATTTTCCGGTCCAGTGTTCATTTTCATATAATCCTGTGACTACAAATCCTCCCCAGCTGCTGGCAAGGATTCCTTCAAGAGCATTTGTTTTGCTCAGGAAGTGCTTGACCGTCAGGCCATAAGGATAGCCCAGCCGCAATCCAAGACTTGTCCTGTAATCCTGTCCGTATGAAGCCGATAATAAAAATACAATTGAAACCAATAATAAAATTGTTCTTTTCATGTCAATTAAATTTTTCTTTATCTATAATATAACTGCCTGCAAAATTAATTATTGTTTCCATTTATTCAATATTCCCTTTTGGCCATTCTGAAAGGGATTTCAATGATACCCGGGTATTTTCAACTGCACCTTCCGGAAGAAGAAGAACATTAAGCACGACAGCTGAATTTGCCGGTACTGTCACTTCAAATCCGACCATTGTGGTTCCGGGATTAAGGGCATCGTAATCATGGGGCGGCAGGGTGCTCCAGGTTTTCATTTTTACCTGCGCAGGCTGAGTAACTTTCAGAATAAGTATCTGCTCGTCCTTTACCATCTCTGCCGTATTCATTCCGGTAATCTTTACATCAGCTGAGGTCAGCATATTCCAGCGTATCAAAGCGCTGGATGAAAGAGTCTCAATTTCATCACGCACCATCACATACTGATCATCAACTATGGCAATTCCCCTGACTGATTTACGAAGATGCTCCTTATACAATGAAGTAATGTCTGAGACCGCATTAAGCATGCCGGGCTCATCAGACCATCTGTTGATGAAGGCATACCCGTCAACATCCTGGTGCTTTCCGTTGACAGTAAGTGTATTATGGACAAAGTTATTATATCTGAAGACCTCCCAGCGCTGGGAATTTTGAGCCATGTTCCAAAGGTCAACGCCCGCTGTTTCGAGCGAGTTGTAATCCTGAGGGCCAAAGTCCATTGCCCACCTCTTCCAGTGAGCCTCTATTATAAATGAACCGATATCCATGTGTCCGTGATTGACAGAAGGAGATCCCGCTTTAAATCCGACAAAGATTAATCCCGGCTGATACCAGGAAGATCTCATCAGGGCAACAGGATTTTTCCCCTGTCCCACCCAGAGTCTCTTTTCCGGAAAAGCCATTTTTTCTACCTTCCACCATGAACCCCAGATAAGAATTGCAGGCAATAACCGGTCATTTGAAAAATTTTGAGACAAAAGATGATCCATTTCCGACCATAGCAATGACGGATCTTCCATTTTGTTTGCGAACCAGAACATTGCAGGCTGAAGGCTTCCATCAACTCCGCAGTCGGAGTAGTTGAAACACCTGCCTGACTCTCCTGTCATATTTTCAAGATACCCGGCGGTTTTAAAAAATCCCTCATTCATTTCAGGATCAGATGATATGCCAAAGGCTTTTTCCAGTGCAGCCAGGTACATAACGTTGAAGGTTGTACCATAGCCCCAGTATGAATATCCTTCAGGATAAGCGCCATCAGGCAGGTATTCTTCCATTGGCAGCCTGATTGAACTGTCAGCACGTTCAATTATTGAAGAGGCAAGTGCCGGATCGGTTTCATATATTGCCAGAGCGCCATAAGTCATTCCTGCATTGCAGACCTGGTTCCAGTTATTCGATGACGTGAGCCACCATGTATAATTCGTATCAAGAGAGGATTTGAGTCCTTTCTCAATAATTGCCTCTCTGATTATTTTTCGGGATTTTGGGGATAACTCCCTGTAAAGCCAGTCGTATCCGATGGAAAGCGCCATCGTCATTTCTGCAACATCGAGAAAATGCGAAGGATTCCAGTCACTGAAATCCGAAACGGCAAGCATTTCCTTTTCGGCACGTTCGGCATATTTATCTTCAGAAGTAATACGCCACGCATATGAAAGATAAAAAATCCGCCTGAGAGCTTCCCTTGATTTGTCAAGCAGCCTTCTTCCGATAAGGACCCTTTCAACAGGAGGTGCATCAATCATTTTATCGCATTCATCAAATATAAATTGATGAACTGTCTGCCATATCGGGTCGGCGGTGACGCTATTTTCAATTGCAGTCTCCTCTCCCTTAAGAAGGAGTAGCCTGGGATGGGAAGGAAGATTGGTCTTTCCTGTTTCTTTATTTCCGCAGGCACTGATGAAGATAATTACTATTATTGCAATCATCTTAGTAAACAGCGTATTGATCTTCATGGTCATGCTTTTATTGTGATACTAAAATTATGCAAAAAAAGCATGATTAACCTACCTGATCGTAAAGTCTTATATTTGTATGAGAGATTTTTTCCCGGATTTTTATGAAAGCTCGGTCTCACATAACGGAATATAAAGGCGGGCACTGCATTGAACTGCTTCGGAGTGGTGAGCCCTTTTTCGCATCCGTTGAGAAGATCATTGATGAGGCGAAGCAGTTTATTCATTTCCAGACATATATTATTGACGAGGATGAAACAGGAATAAGGATCATCAATGCATTGATAAGAGCTTCCAAAAGGGGAGTCAGGACATATCTGCTCCTGGATGCTTTCGGAACAAAATACCTTTCAGAGGAGTTTATTGACAGCATTGAAAACGCCGGCATTCTTTTCCGTTTCTTTTCACCTACACTGACAACAAAAGGTTTCCAGCTAAGCCTGCGGCTTCATTCAAAGGTGGTAATGGCTGATGGCGAAGTGGCTATTATCGGGGGGATGAATTTTGCAAACAGGTACCATGGTTCTCCTGGTAAGAAAGAATGGCTCGATTTTGCTGTATTGATAAAGGGTCCGGAATGTATTCATATTCTTTCAATTATTAAAAAGCTCTGGAACAAGAAATTTATTTCCAAAGAGGAAAGGTCTCGTGAAATAATTCACACCCCGGTGCATTATAAGGAAGATGTGAGAATAAAGGTTCAGCAGAATAACTGGTACCGGAGAAAAATTGAGATACTCAGGAGCTATCGCCATGCATTGAAGACTGCACAGGACAGGATGATAATCTTTGCAAGTTATTTTCTGCCGGGAAGAAACGAACGAAAGCTTTTAAGGAACGCAAGCATGAGGGGCGTCGATATTACAATTGTGCTTGCAGCCGAGTCCGATACACCTGTATTTACCAGGGCTACTATTTTTCTTTATGATTTTATACTCAGGAACAAAATAAATATCTACGAATATCTGCCATCAAATCTTCATGCAAAAGTTGCCACGGTGGACGGTAAATGGAGCACCATAGGCAGCTATAACATGAACCACCTGAGCGATTATGCAAGCATAGAGATAAATGTTGATATTCTGGACGATGGTTTTGCTCATTATTTTGAAGAAATATTACGTGATATAATAAAAAAAGAGTGCCGTCAGGTAACCTTTGAGGAGTATAACCGCAGGCAAACATGGTTCTCAAGATTGAGAGGATGGTACTCTTATCAGATGATAAGGCTCCTGATGAGAATTACATACCAGCTCACATCAAAGAAAAAAAGGCAACGGACATTATGAGCTCTTTGAGCTTTAGAGCATAAACAATACGTCAAAGCAGATTGTTACTTTTGAATATCAGTGTGCGATGAAATTACATCTTTTCAATATTGCCAATTTTAAAGTTGACGGGGGAGCGATGTTCGGGGTAGTTCCCAAAGTTCTCTGGTCAAGGGTATATTCTTCTGATGAGAACAATCTTATAGTTCTTACTTTGCGGTCGCTTGTTGTTGAGACAGAAGGTCATGTTGTACTTGTCGATACAGGATGGGGCGACAAACAGGATGAAAAATTCTTCAGGCATGTACATTTGCATAACGGAGAAGGATTGCTGGAAGGACTCAGGGTAAGAGGATATAATCCCGGGGATATCACTGATGTGGTGCTTACACACCTTCATGCCGACCATTGCGGAGGTTGTGTGAGGAACAAGCCTGGTAGTCCCGGTTTTGAACTTGTATTCCCCGAGGCAGTATATCATGTCAGCAGAACTCAATGGGAGTGGGCTGTGAAAAACAACCTGAGGGAGGCTGATGCTTTCCTCGAGGAAAATATCCTCCCTATTGCAGAGAGCGGCAGGCTCAGCCTGACAGATGAAGAAGGTGAACTTTTCAAAGGTTTCTCTCTCAGATTTTGTTACGGGCATACTCCCGGGCTCATGATCCCGGTGATATACTATAAAGGTAGGACACTTGTGTATACCGGGGATCTTATCCCGACAATTGCACATCTTCCATTGATCTGGAATATGAGTTATGATATCGAGTCTCTGAAAACAATCGACGAAAAGAAACAGATCCTTGAAGAAGCACTCGAAAATAATTATATCCTGGTCTTTCAGCATGATGAGAATGTTGAATGCTGTACACTTGAGATGACGCCCAAAGGGATAAGGGTAAAAGAAAAATTCAGGTTCACTGAAAATTTGCATTAATCAATCCATTGTTAATTAAATAACAGAACGTTATGGCAGAATTCATTTATGAAAAGCCTTTTCAGATTGAAAAGGATACAACCAGATACCGGCTGCTGGCAAAGGACTATGTAAAAGTCATTGAAGCCGAAGGCAGAAAAATATTGAAAGTTGATCCGCGCGGACTGGAGCTGCTTGCAAAAACTGCAGTCTCAGACCTTTCGTTTTTCCTGAGGACCTCTCACCTGGAAAAGCTTGCAAAGATCCTTGATGATCCGGAAGCAACCGATAATGACCGGTTTGTAGCCTATATGATGCTGCGCAATTCCGTAATATCGGCAAAAGGGGAACTGCCATGGTGCCAGGATACAGGTACTGCAATAGTAATAGGAAAGAAAGGTGAGCAGGTATGGACAGATGCTGATGATGCACTTTATATTTCTAAAGGGATCTCTGAGACATTCCAGGGAAAAAACCTGCGGTATTCCCAGATAGTCCCGTATACCATGTTCGAGGAAAAAAATTCATGCACAAATCTTCCTGCACAGATCGATATATATTCGGTTGAGGGGAATACCTATGATTTTCTTTTTATAACAAAAGGAGGTGGTTCAGCCAACAAGACATTCCTTTACCAGCAGACAAAATCACTTCTGAATGAAGGATCACTTACAAAGTTCGTTAAGGACAAGATAAAGGAACTTGGTACGTCGGCATGTCCACCGTATCATCTTGCCCTGGTGATCGGGGGCACATCGGCTGAGGCAACTCTGAAGACGGTCAAAGAAGCCTCGGCAGGTTACCTGGACAATTTACCGACAACCGGAAGGGAAAGCGGAAGAGTATTCCGTGATATTGAATGGGAGAAGAAAATTGAAAAGATCTGTCATGAATATGGTGTTGGGGCACAGTTCGGAGGGAAGTATTTTGTACACGATGTACGGGTCATACGACTGCCGCGACATGCTGCCAGCTGTCCTGTGGGAATGGGAGTTAGCTGCAGTGCAGACAGGAACATAAAGGCGAGGATCAATGAACAGGGGATTTTCCTGGAGGAGCTCGAAATGAATCCTGCCCGCTTCATGCCGGCAAAAGCTCCTGAACTGGAAAAACCGGTTGAGGTGGATATTGACAGACCGATGAAGGAGATACTGGCCCAGCTGACAAAGTATCCTGTTAAAACCCGGTTAAATCTCAGAGGAACTCTTATAGTAGCGCGTGATATTGCACATGCCCGTATAAAAAAGATGATAGATGAAGGCAAACCCATGCCGGAGTATTTCAGGAACCACCCGGTATATTATGCAGGACCGGCCAAGACACCTGAGGGAATGCCGTCAGGAAGCTTTGGTCCTACAACCGCCGGGAGGATGGATACATATGTTGATCAGTTCCAGAGTCTTGGCGGATCACTCATCATGGTGGCAAAGGGAAACAGGAACAGATCTGTTATCGAAGCCTGTAAAAAATACGGAGGCTTTTTCCTCGGTTCAATAGGCGGCCCGGCTGCCATTCTTGCTGCAGAAAACATTAAATCAGTGGAGATGGTTGATTTTGAGGATCTTGGCATGGAAGCTGTAAGGAAAATAAAGGTTGAGAACATGGCTGCCTTTATAATGACCGACGATAAGGGGAATGATTTCTTTGATGAGTATAATAAATAAGTAAACTCATGAACCCACCCCCTTGGTCCCCCTCCCTGCATGCTGGCTCCTCACTAAACCAGCCCACCGGGCTGGTTCTTTACGCTCGGCCCTCTGCTGAAGCAAGGAGGGGGATAATATTTTTATAAATGATAGGTAATCAATAATTAATTGTATTTGCTCCCCCTTCTTTGCTTTAGCAGAGAAGGGGGTTGGGGGGATGAGTACATGAAGCTTAATTACCGGGGTAAGTACGTGTTAGATTAGTTAATCTCCTCAATCACAAATATTTCATGCCTGTCCAGATCCCGCCAGTACTTTATTGAATTCTTTCTCACAAGCTCCCAGTAGATATTGCTTTCGAGACCATAAATGAAATTAATCTCCTTAAGTTCCGAGCTTATTTTTTCTGCGATTTCAGGTTTTAATGTCAGCCTGATTGTATGATTCTGATAGGTGAAATCCACTGCTGGCCGTGTTACCGTGTCATTTCTTACTGAAAGCAGTCCGTGACCGGGAGTAGCACCTGTGCTTACCTGGATACCGTCGTTCATACAGCTTAAAGGAGGAGTGGATCCGGCATAGGAGACAGCCTTGAATTCATCGACTCCTGTGTTAAAATATTCTCTCGCCCTGATCCCCATTTTTACTCCTATGATGGCAAAAACGCCCAGATGCCGGTGAAGTTCATTGGCAAACACACCGGATGTCCATTCATCTATGCCGTAACTGCCTATTATCTCATTGACAGCCGGATTGATATCGTCAAAATAAAATGCAGGATCAACAGGAAGATTCTTTATTACCTGGTTACCGGCAACTGTCTCACCTTTTATTATCCGGATTATACTCTCTTTTATTCCTGATTCATCAGAAGGGGTGCATTCTGAGATATTACCCGCGACTTTATTCATAAACAGAGCCGGGTAATGAATAAATACAGCAACCATATCATCGGCTCCCTCAAAAGAGAATTCATGGTTTTTCGCAAGATCCGACCTGAAAAATCCACTTATCTTCTTTGCATAAGGAGTATTTATTGTAATGATGGCACGGACAAGGTCATCATTATAGAAACCGGGATCAGTGAGGTTGAATTTTCTGACAATCTTTATGGGGATCTCCTGCTTCAGCATTTTGACAGATGCCTCTTTGTCAATATTATAATTGAATCCTTCAGTATCTTCAGCTCCGTCAGCGCTCCAGATGAAATCTTTGACCTGTTTGCCGAAACCATTAATATTTCTTGTAGCATTCCATGCTGTTGACATGCCTCCAAGACTGATAAAGTTGATTTTAGTCTTTTCGGCAGAAAGTACGTCAGTGATAACATCTGTATGATCAGGTGCTTTTGCCGGATCAATACCTGATTCATCGCCCCAGGTGGTTTGAAGGGCAACGGGAAACTCTTCCGGCTTATACCTGCAGATACGGTTTATTCCTACAGGGATCCCTTCATGATAATATGAGTTAAGCATACTTTTCACTTTCATATATGCGTGTTCAGCTGAAAGTGCACCCGGTGAAACGGTTATAGCCAGTACTCTTACATCAGGAGAAGCCAGGAGCATTGAAACGGTCCTCATGTCATCGATTCCCCCGTCTGTGTCAACTATCACATAATGAGATGGTTTCCAGGGATGGGAGGAAACCTCAATTGTAATAATCAATAATATGATGAACAGAAATAACCTTTTCATTTTAACAATTTTATTTTTAAACCATTAAACCATTAAACCATTAAACCATTAAACCATTAAACCATTAAACCATAAAATTACTGAATACTTGCATTTGGTAACGTAATATAGCAAATGTCTGTTGTAACAGGTGAATTTTTTTTTATCTTCATCCAGTCATTAAAAGCTTATGAAGAGATTTCTTATCTGGTTTGTTCCCGGCCTTCTGGCAGGCATCTTAATAATACTGGGAGCAAACGGAGTTCTTAATAATACCTCTACAAATGAATATTGTGTTTCCTGCCATATTCATCCCGCTGCTGATATGTCATGGAAACGCTCTGTTCATTATGAGACGGAATCAGGATACAGGGTGGCATGCGTAGAGTGTCATCTTCCGCCTAAAGGAGAGAATTATTTATGGGAAAAAGGGACCACCGGATTACGTGATCTCTGGAGCTACCGGACAAAAGACTCCGCCTCATTTGACTGGAATGAGAGGGGAAGGCTTGAAATTGCCAGAGGACATGTTTTTGAAAGCAGCTGTATAAAGTGCCATGAAAACCTTTTCCCTCTCGCCCTCACAAAAGAAGGTGAAGATGCACACCTTTATTACAAACAGACAAAAAAAACTCCTGAGTTACATTGTATAAACTGTCACCTTAACTCCGGACATTATATTGAAGGATATACTCACGGCAGCAATACAACTTTCGGCATGACTCCGTCGGCACCCAAAGAACTATTTACTGAACCTGCAAAGGTTACAGGATTTGAGCCATTTACCGAACAGATCCCCAACTCGTCGGTGACTTTCAGGATGGTTGCCATTCCGGGTGGCACATTTAAGATAGGAAGTCCTGATGATGAACCATTCAGGAAGGAAGACGAAGGACCAGTAAGGGATATAGAAATAAGTTCATTTTTTATGGCTGAGGTCGAAGTTACCTGGGATGAATATCTCGCTTTTTATGCCCAGACCTCTGCTGAGGGCAGAACTACAGATACTGAGGGGTTGAGATCAGGTCCGGCATCTGAAACAGATGCGATATCAGGGGCAACTCCTCCGTATGGACAGCCCGACCAGGGATGGGGCATGGGACAAAGGCCGGCTATATCCTTCAGCTATCATGCCGCGGAAACATATTGCAAATGGCTCAGCCAGGTCACAGGCAAGACGTACCGTCTGCCCACTGAAGCGGAATGGGAGTATGCCTGCAGAGGAGGAACGGCCACTCCTTACTTCTTCCCGGGTGATCCGGAAAAATTTGAAAAAACAGGTTTGAAGGCAAAACTTTCAGGAAACGATACCGCAGTAATCAATTCATACATAATATATAAAGCCAACAGTCCTTCAAAGACTCAGCCTCCTGATATAGTAAAATCAAATCCGTTCGGGCTGAGGAATATGACAGGCAACGTAGCTGAATTCTGCTCCGACTGGTACCAGCCGGAGGCCTATTCACTTTATCCTGAAGGTGTGGTCAGGGATCCTACAGGACCAGAATCGGGCGAGGAGCACGTTATCCGCGGCGGTTCATTCCTGGATATGGCAGGGAACGTTCGCAGCGCTGCGCGGAGTTATACACGTACAGACGACTGGCTGAGAACCGATCCCCAGATGCCAAAGAGCATATGGTGGTATTCAGATTGTTTCCATGTGGGATTCAGGATTGTATGTGAATTTGATAAAAAGACAGGAAAATTGTAAATTTAGAACTCATAAAAACTGACAAATATGAAAAAATCAAGCATTTCAAGGCGTAATTTTCTGGGCAAAGCCGCTACTGTTGGTGCAGCAGGTATTGTTGTTCCTTCAATAATTTCAAGCTGCGCCCGTGAAACAAAAAAAGTAGTTCCTGAAGTATCATGGCTTGACCTGGCTCCGGACGGAGCTGTTCTGAAAGCCGGAGTAATCGGCTGCGGAGGCCGCGGAACAGGAGCTGCAATCAATTTTCTCAGTGCCGGACCGAATCTCCAGGTTGTTGCTCTTGGTGATACCTTCAAGGATCGTGTTGACCAGTGCAGGGAAAGTATAATGAAACAAAAAGGACAGGAAGTTCCTGAGGATAAATGCTTTGTGGGATTTGATGCCTTCCAGAAAGTTATTGATTCAGGGGTGGACCTCGTTATACTGGCAACTCCGCCATTTTTCCGTCCTGAACATCTGGCAGCAGCAGTAGCGGCCCGCAAGCATGTTTTCTCCGAAAAACCTGTTTGTGTTGATCCTGTAGGAGCAAGGTCTTTGATGGCAACAGCTCTTAAGGCCAAAGAAATGGACCTGTCGATAGTAACTGGCACCCAGCGCCGCCATCAGCGTAACTATGTTGCCACCTGGCAGCAGGTTGCAGGAGGTGCCATCGGAGAAATAGTAGGAGCAAACGCTTACTGGAACCAGTCAAAGCTTTGGCATCGTGATGCAAATAAAGACTGGACCGAAATGGAATGGATGATCCGCGACTGGGTGAACTGGACATGGCTTTCAGGAGATCATATCGTTGAACAGCATGTTCATAACCTCGACGTAGTTAACTGGTTCACAGGCTCACATCCGGTGAAGGCAGTAGGTATGGGCTCAAGGCAGAGAAGAGTCACAGGCGACCAGTTCGATAATTTCTCCGTTGATTTTGTTTTTGACAACGGAATGCATTTGCACAGCATGTGCCGCCAGATTAACGGCTGCGCGAGCAATGTTTCGGAGAGGATACAGGGAACAAAGGGATTTACCAACTGTAACGATACTATATTTGACCTTGCAGGTACCGAAGTTTGGAAATATGCTTATCCTCTTGATGATGAAGGAAAGCCTTCATCCCGGAAGATGATGGATCCATATGTCCAGGAGCACATAGATATGGTCACAGCTATCCGTTCCGGCAAGGCGTTCAATGAACTTGAGAATACGGCAATATCAACAATGACAGCAATTATGGGTCGCATTTCGGCATACACCGGAAAAGAGACTACATGGGACGAGATGATGAACTCAGATCTGAAACTTGGTCCGAAGGTCTTTGAATTCGGTCCTGTTGATATTCCGAAAGATGTTCCAATCCCCGGAGAAGCCTATGTGCCCCAGACCTGAAACTGAAAAACGATAAAAAACGTTCTTATGAATAATTCACGCAGGGACTTCATAAAAAAAGCAACTGCAACAGGAGCAGCTATTCTTGCTGCTCCTGCAGTTTTCGGAATTGAATCCGGGAAGAAAAAGCAGAAAGTACAGGATGCTGTTGTTCCTTTCAAGCTCAAATATGCTCCGGGCCTTGGAATGTTCAGGGAACATGCCGGAAGCAACCCTGTTGATAATATCAAATTCTGCAACGATATGGGATTCAGGGCAATGTTTGACAACGGTCTCATGGGACGCCCTGTTGAAGAACAGACAAAAATTGCAGATGAGATAAACCGTCTCGGAATGGTACTGGGTCCGTTTGTGCTTTATGCCGATTTTGCAGTCACCTCTTTTGTCCTCAATAAGGCTGAAACCCGCGAGATGCTTATAAATAAAACCAAAGAGGGAGTGGAGTGTGCAAAGAGAACAGGTGCGAAATGGGCGCTTATGGTTCCGGGTAGATATGACGAGAGACTCCACAGGGATATACAGACTGCCAACGTAATTGACAACCTGAGATATTGTTGTGATATTGCTGAGCCGGAAGGAATGATCATCGCGCTTGAACCTCTGAACACCCTCAGGGATCATCCCGGGTTGTTCCTGACAGGAGTACCCCAGGCATATTCGATCTGCCGCGCAGTCAACAGGCCGTCATGCAAGATTGTTGAAGATATCTATCATCAGCAGATAACTGAAGGCAACCTGATACCGAATATCGAAGCGGCCTGGAGCGAAATTGCGGCCTTCCACTGTGGTGATCATCCCGGGCGCAATGAGCCCACCACCGGGGAAATTAACTATAAGAATGTATTCAAATACATCTATGGCAGGAAATATGATGGTGTGATCTGTATGGAACATGGTATAAGCCAGAGAGGCACCAGGGAAGGTGAAGCACGTGTCATACAGGCTTATCGCGAATGTGACAGTTTTGAAGTATAGGAATATTGCGAAGAGGCTGTGAGAGCAGCCTCTTTTTATTCGATATGAAAGACTGAAGAAGAATAAATTTCTGCAGAATGAAGAAAAAGCTTTTGATTGTTTACTCATTTTTACTTTCTATGGGAATGCTAAGCACAGGATGCAAAGAGGATCCGGCACTTTTTACCGGAGGATTCACGGAAGGAAACGCAAGAGGATTTTCTGTTTTTGAATTCAATGAGAAAAATGGAAACCTTGAACTTGTTGCTGAATCAGATGCAGGTCCAGGTCCTTCGTATTTTTGTTTTTCGGCGAAATACGAACTAATATATGCTCTGAATGAAGTTATGGAGTTCAGGGGAAATCAGGGAGGCGGACTTACTACTTTGAAATATAACAGTGAAAACGGGCAGTATGATAAAATTGGTGAAATGGTAATTCCTTACGGGGGGCCATGCTTCATTTCAGAATCTTACGACGGTGGATTTTTATTTCTTGCAAATTATAGCAGTGCCTCAGTAGCAGTAGTTAAGCTTGGCGAAGAAGGAATTCCGGAAAGAGTGACTGATTCTATATTATACGTAACTGACAGCGCAAATGTTTCACATCCGCATATGATAATGCAGGATCCGGCAGGCAAACATGTTTATGTGACCGACCTGGGACTTGACCGGATTATGATCTATGATCTGGATAAAAATACCGGGAAACTGAATCAGCAGGACAATGGAATTGTTGAAATTAAAAAAGGTTCCGGTCCGAGACATTTTGCCTTTAACACAGATGGCTCCAGAATGTACCTGATAAATGAGCTTGGTTCAACGATGATGGCGTTTAATGTTGATGAAAATGAAGGATTGGAACTAATACAGACATTATCAACACTTGAAGAAAGCTTTGATGGGAAAAGCTATTGCGCTGATGTACATATAAGCAGGGATAGCAGGTTTCTGTATGGATCGAACCGCGGGGAGAACACGATTGTTGTATATAAAATCAATAAAGATGGCTCATTGACTCTTGCAGGACGTTCATCATGCGGAGGTAACTGGCCGAGAAATTTTGTTATAGATCCCTCCGGCAGGTTCCTTCTTGTTGGAAATCAGAGATCAGATCAGATATCAGTATTCCGGATAGATAATAGAACCGGCCTGCCTGAAGAACAGGTCGCGACAGCTTTTATAAAGACGCCAGCCTGCCTTAAATTCCGGGATTAAAACTGAAGTTATATCCGATAACACTATTTTCAATAATGAAGAACATCAAAATATATGGCAGCACCCTTGTTTTAGTTTTAATACTGTTTCTTTTTGCGGCATTCTGGAAAGAGATCCGCGGGTCCTATAAGAATTATGTAATTATGGTTTCCATGGATGCTTTCAGATGGGACTACCATACAATATATAATACACCGAATCTGAATAAACTTGCACAGGAAGGAGTGAAGGCAGACCGCCTGATACCTTCGTTCCCGACTGTAACATTTCCAAACCATTATACAATTGCAACTGGTCTTTATCCTGACCATCACGGGCTGGTAAACAATAATTTCCCGGCTCCCGATCTTGGACTCTATTACAGGATGGGCGACAGGACATCTGTTGAAAATCCTGCATTTTACGGCGGAGAGCCGGTATGGGTAACAGCAGAAAACCAGGGTATCCTTTCAGCATCGTTTTTCTGGGTTGGTTCTGAGGCGCCGGTGAAAGGGAAGCATCCGGCTTACTGGAAAAAATATGATGAGAGCATAACCTATGAAGAAAGGATTGATACAGTTGTTAAGTGGCTCTCTTATCCGCCTGAAAAACGACCGGGTTTTGTTGCATTATATTTCGATGAACCGGATGCAACTGCCCACGATTATGGTCCTGTAGCCGAAGAAACCGGGGAAGTTGTTGAAAGACTTGACAGCCTTATCGGAGTTTTACGGTTGAAACTATCTGATCTTCCTTATTCAAAAAGGATCAATCTGATTGTTCTTTCTGACCACGGAATGAGTGCAATTTCACCTGAAAGGTATATAAACCTGAAATCAGTTGTTCCTGAAAGGATGATCGCCTCAATTTTCGGAGGCAATCCGGTTTATACTATTAATGCAGCAGAAGGAAAGAAGGACAGTGTTCTTTATTATCTTATCAGGGTGAAAGGGCTGAAAGCCTTTAATAAATCAGAGGTTCCTGCCCGGCTGCATTATGGAACAAACCCGCGTATTCAGGATATTGTAGTCATTGCAGACAGCTCATGGAGCATAGGAACCCGGGCAAATGGCTCATCATACAGGGGAGGGGCGCATGGATATGATAATGCAAACTCTGATATGCATGCAATATTCTATGCAACGGGACCAGTATTCAAAAAAGGATATTCATTTGAAAGCCTTAATAATGTTGATATATATAACCTGATCTGCAGAATATTGAAAATAATACCTGCAAAAAATGACGGGAATCCTGATAATATAAAGCCTCTTTTGAAGTAGTAAAAATTACTGACTTTATAGATGCAGATCCTGTTCCTGAACGCAAATTTGATTTTGAACCTATATGTCGTCACGCACTGATTATGGGTACATAGAAAAAGAATTTTAATAATGAAAACGATGAAGGAAAGAACGAAGCATTTAAAAGCATTCTCAAGGAGAGATTTTGTTAAGGCAACTGCTTCGGGAGCTGCAGCATTGACAATAGTCCCGTCATATGCGATAAGCGGCTTAGGCCATGTTGCTCCAAGCGATAAACTTTTAATAGCAGCCATCGGATGCGGCGGTGAGGGAGCTGATGATATCCGCCATTATGCCATAGCCCCCAGGAAAAATGCGGAGATTGCATTTTTGTGCGATGTTGATGACAGAATGGCTGCACCGAAGAGAAAAGAATTTCCAAAGGCAGGATTCTATTATGACTGGCGGGAAATGTTTGACAGGGAAAGTAAGAACTTTGATGCTGTTTCAGTAGCTATACCAGACCATAATCATGCAATTGTAGGTCTAGCTGCAATGCAGTTGAAGAAGCATCTTTATATGCAAAAACCGTTAACTCATGATATCTATGAGGCCCGCATTTTAACGGAAGCATCAAAAAAATATAAGGTTGTTACTCAGATGGGTGACCAGGGGGCTTCGTGTGAAGGAATGCGAATTTTAAGGGAATGGATTGAAGCGGATGTTCTGGGAGAGATTGATAAAGTATATTGCTGGACAGACAGACCTGTTTGGCCCCAGGGAATTGCATGGCCTGATGCCCGACCTGGAATTCCTCCTGAACTGAAGTGGAACCTGTGGCTGGGTACTGCCGAAGCAACTGACTATATTGATAATTTGGTTCCTTTTAACTGGCGGGGGTGGTGGCGTTTTGGTACCGGAGCACTTGGCGATATGGGATGCCATATAATTGGGCCACCATTTAAATTGCTGGAACTTGGGTATCCTATAGAAGTTTCATGCAGTGCAAGCACAGTTTATAGCGGTATCTTTGTTGAAGCTGTCTACCCGGAAAGCGGACCGGTTTCCAGTTCAATACGCTTTACCTATAACCTGAAAAATGGTAAAAACCTTGACCTTTACTGGATGGACGGAGGAATTACACCTGAGCGACCATTTGAAATAGAACCGGCTCTGAACATGAATAACGTTATGGCAGACTGGCCGGGACTGAATGATTACGAAGGTGGTACACTTTTTATAGGATCAAAAGGGAAAGCAGCATGTGGCTGGGGCGGTCGTAATCCGGTACTCCTTCCTCTTTCAAGGAATCAGGAAATAGATGTTCCAAAGAAATATCCAAGAGTAGAAGGAGATATGGATGGGCACTGGTGGCAGTGGATTGATGCCTGTATTGCAGGTTATGGAAATGCCGAAGTAGATTCTCCTTTAGAAGGATATGCAGGTCCTCTGACAGAAACTGTACTAATGGGCAACCTTCTTCTCAGGAGTTTTAATATACGTGAAAAAATAAAACGCAAAGATCCGGTCTATGGTGATATGGAAGGATATATTTTCCCTGGACGTTATATCAGCTATAAATGGGATGGAGAAAATATGCGTATAACAAATTTTGAAAAGGCCAATCAGTTTGTTAAAAGAGAATACAGGAAAGGATGGAGTGAACTAAAAATATAATTTCTGTTTGCATTATCATTTATTTTTTGTAAAATTATTATATAAATCAAAGACCTGTTTTTCAATGAATCGCAACAATCTAATTACTGATTTACAGAGCAATAAAGAAAGAGTCTGGGATATAATAGTAATTGGCGGCGGAGCTACCGGACTCGGTGTTGCCCTTGATGCTGTAACAAGAGGATATAAGACCATTCTTCTTGAACAATCGGATTTTGCAAAAAGCACCTCTTCGCGAAGCACAAAACTGGTCCACGGAGGAGTTCGGTATCTGGCTCAGGGGGATATACTCCTGGTAAAAGAAGCTCTTCATGAAAGAGGGATTTTTCTGAAAAATGCTCCTCACCTGACGGCAAACCAGGAATTTGTCATTCCGGTCTATACAATATGGGATGTCATCCTGTACACAGTTGGTCTGAAATTCTATGATCTGCTTTCAGGGAGGCTCAGTCTTGGGAAATCCTATTTTATAAACCGTTCAAAGACACTGGAACGCCATCCCCTTCTCCAGCCTGAAAAGCTAAAAGGAGGAATTGTTTATCATGATGGTCAGTTTGATGATTCAAGAATGGCAATTGCACTTGCATCCGCTTGTGTCGATAACGGAGGTACCGTTCTGAATTATTTCAGGATGGATGGATTCCTGAAAGATGAAAAAGGAAAGATAACAGGTGTTTATGCTGAAAATCTGGAAACACACAGCAAATACAATTTAAGTGCTAAGCTTGTTATAAATGCCACAGGTGTTTTTGCTGATGAGATTCACAGGATGGATGATCAGCAGGCAAAACAGACGATAAGACCCAGCCAGGGTGTACATATTGTCCTGGACAATTCCTTTCTTCAGAGCCGGTCGGCAATAATGATCCCCAAAACTGATGACGGCAGGGTTCTCTTCGCAATTCCATGGTATGGAAAAGTTGTTGTGGGCACGACGGACACCCCGCTTGATACTATCACCCTCGAGCCCAAAGCCCTTGATGAGGAGATCACTTTTATTCTCCGCACAGCAGGTAAATATCTGGTAAAACCCCCGGCAAGGGAAGATGTTCTCTGCATCTTTGCAGGATTACGTCCGCTGGCAGCAAACCCCGATAATCCTTCAGCAACAAAGGAAGTCTCACGCAGGCATAAGATAACGATGTCTTCATCAGGATTGCTTTCAATAATCGGCGGAAAATGGACATCATACCGCAGGATGGCTGAAGAGACAATTGACAAGGCAATCAGAGAAAGAATACTGGAAAAAAGGAAATGCATGACCAAAAAGATCAGCTTTTTTTCGCCTGATCCGGAATTACATGAGAAGCGTCTTCAGATCTATGGCAATAAAGCGGTTGAAATTGAAAAAATAATATGTGAACAATCTTCTCTGGCAGAACTGCTCAATCCGCTTCTTCCGTATACTAAAGCTGAAATTATCTGGATCTGCAGGAATGAAATGCCGCGCACCCTTGAGGATATGCTTGCACGAAGAACCCGGTCTCTGTTTCTGGATGTCCGTACAAGCATCACTATTGCACCTGCAGTTGCAGATATAATGGCAGGAGAACTCAGATATGACAATCAATGGAAGGAGCAGCAACTGGAAGAATACATTAAACTGGCATTAAACTATTTATAAAATGAGAAAATACATACTTGCACTTGACCAGGGTACAACCAGTTCGAGAGCAATTATTTTTGACCATGACGGATTGCCTGTTGCCTCAGCACAGAAAGAATTCAAACAATACTTTCCTAAGCCTGGCTGGGTTGAGCATGATCCTGCAGAAATATGGTCATCACAATTAGAGGTTGCAAAAAAGGCAATTGCCAAAGCCGGACTGAAGAGCAGCGACATTGCTTCAATTGGCATTACAAACCAGCGGGAGACAACAGTTGTCTGGAACAGGAAAACCGGCAAACCTGTTCATAAAGCGATAGTATGGCAGGACAGACGTACTGCCGACTTTTGTGACAGGCTGAAAAAGGAGGGATATGCTCTGAAAATCCAGAAAAAAACAGGACTTATAATCGATGCATATTTTTCTGCCACCAAGGTCAAATGGATCCTTGATAATGTAAAAGGCGCCCGGGACCTGGCAAAAAAAGGTCTGCTGGCCTTCGGAACTATCGATTCATGGCTGATATGGAATCTTACGGGAGGAAGGCTTCATGTAACCGATGTGTCAAATGCATCACGGACAATGCTATTCAACATTAACACCCTGAAGTGGGATAATGATCTCCTTAAGATATTTGACATTCCGGTAAGCATGCTGCCGGAGGTAAAATCATCAAGCGAAATCTATGGCAAGACCACCGGGATATTTCCGGCATCAATACCTATTGCAGGTATTGCCGGTGATCAGCAGGCTGCCCTTTTCGGACAGATGTGTGTCGATCCGGGGATGGTGAAAAACACTTACGGAACAGGTTGTTTCATGGTGATGAATATCGGTCCAAAACCGATTGCCTCCAAAAGCAACCTCCTGACAACCATAGGATGGAAGATCGGGAACAAGACCACCTATGCTCTTGAAGGCAGTATTTTCATTGCGGGGGCGGTTGTACAATGGCTGAGGGATTCGCTTGGGATAATTAAAAAGTCCTCGGATGTTGAAAAGCTTGCATCTTCAGTAAAAGGAAGTGAAGGAGTCTATTTTGTACCTGCCTTTGCCGGGCTTGGCGCACCATACTGGAATCAGCATGCCCGGGGGACGATAACAGGTATTACCCGCGGTTCAACAGCTGCGCATATTGCACGGGCAGCACTCGACAGCATCTGTTACCAGACACTTGAGGTTCTGCAGGCAATGAATAAGGATTCAAGAATTGATATTAAAGAACTGAGAGTAGATGGAGGCGCAACGGTGAATAATAACCTGATGCAGTTCCAGTCCGATCTCCTCCAGGTAAAAGTCGTAAGGCCAAAAATAACTGAAACCACTGCGCTTGGCGCTGCATATCTTGCAGGACTTGCAGTGAATTACTGGACTGATCTTAAGGAGATAAGAAAGCAATGGCAGGTAGACCGTACATTTAATCCGCATCTTAAAAGCAGTGAAACTAAATCTCTGATAAAAGGATGGCACAGGGCTGTCAGGGCTGCTGAGGCCTGGGCGGATGAGAAATAAATGCGGTACGCGGTACGCGGCTCATGGTACAAGATAATATAGCGAAAAAACCTTGTCCCCTGTACCGTAAACCATGCACCTTTAAAGATTAATCAAATCATACAATAAACATATGAACCAGTTTTTCGCAGAATTTTTTGGTACCGCCATGATCCTGGTATTCGGATGCGGTGCAGTAGCCAATGTCCTTTTAAGCAAGACAAAAGGAAACAACAGCGGATGGATAGTTATAACCTTCGGGTGGGCAGTCGGAGTTTTTACCGGCGTTCTTATAGCGGCTCCTGTCAGCGGGGCTCATCTCAATCCCGCAGTTACACTGGCGCTTGTGCTTGCCGGTAAATTCTCAGCTTCACTGATGCCGTTATATATAAGTGCTCAATTACTGGGAGCTATGTTCGGCGCAGGACTTGTATGGTTGGCATATAAAAAACATTTTGATGCTACTACAGATGCCGATTTCAAGCTGGCAGTATTCAGTACTATGCCGAACATCAGGAGTTACTGGTATAACCTATTAACGGAAATAATCGGAACCTATGTTCTTGCACTAGCAGTCCTTTATATGGCTCAGCCTGATGTAGGTCTGGGGGCATTGAATGCATTACCGGTGGCAATTGTTGTCCTTGGGATAGGACTTTCGCTGGGCGGACCAACAGGTTATGCTATCAATCCGGCACGTGACCTTGGACCTCGTATTATGCATTTCTTTCTTCCGATACCCGGCAAAAGAGACAGTGACTGGAGATACAGCTGGGTGCCGGTTGTAGGGCCTATGATTGGAGCAGCCCTGGCCGCGATGATGTTTGTTTTGTTCGGCGGTTCGTGATAAAAAGGCCTTGCTACTTACGTGACAAGACTTTTTCATTTTAGCTGAGAGAGAAGTCTGGAATTCTCAGATAACCCAAACTCAAGTTAAAAACTTATTGATTTACCATTGTACTTAAGTATTGTGTAAGCCTGAAAAGATAGGAATTATTTATTGATCTCCCGTTTTTGTTTGTCTTTAGAAAGTCCTTGATTTTATCCTTATTAGCGGGAGAAAATGCAATCAAACTTTTTCGGTCCAGATGCCTGGTTACGAAGGTGTTGTTATTAGTACTTCTGAAAAGATAAATTGGTTCTTCTGCATAAACATCTTTCTGAAAAGGAATTCCATTCATATAAACAAGTTCCCTCCGTTCAATAAAGAAAGTATGTAAAACAAAAAGCGATAAACTTCCATCATATACTACCTCCCCGTAGACTTCACTCGAATCAGCAATAATATTCTGTTTGACTTTGATTTTTCTGAAATAAACCGATGTATCACCTTTAAAATTCAGAAAATGAAATTGCAGGATACCTTCCTTATCCAGCTTAATTATATTTTTGGATTTAGGTTCCTGCCAAAAAAGTTCATCCAGTAATCCATTGTATTTTATGAGCTTATTTCTGACGACTTCTCCATTTGAAAGATAAATATCACCCGAAAGCCATTCGGAATTTAACCAGGTTGTTGCATCAACCGGGAGAGCCGGTGCAAAAAGCTCGCCAGTCAGATATGGCTCAGAGTCAGTTAAATCACAGTTTTCTCCGGTAGTGTTTCTTTGGCCGGACAGAATTTGAAAGGTAATCATATGTAGAATTGCAACTGCAAGTACTATTTTGATTTTCATAATGTCAGTTTAATTTGGATTTTACTGTAATAATCGCAGAACAATTAACAGGAAGACCATTTGAAGTAATACCCTGAATACTTATCCGGTAATCTCCCTGGAGATCAGAAGTGTAACATTCAATTTGTCGTTTTTCATTACTAAGCAGTACAATTTCCGGATCCCACAATAATAACTGTCTTACATCAGGGATATGTTTGTTGCTGTAATCTGGACTATAATGTTCTGGTTTTGTATAACCTTGACTTGATAACGCCTGGTACTTTATAGTTGGTGTTCTGAATTGAATATTATTAATTTCCAGATTTTTACTAAAAACCGCAAGAATACCGGGAAGCTGCATCTCTCCATAATATCTGATTACAGGCAATACATCTATGCGCGTAATTTGGCTGGTGCCAAGATTAATAATCTGGTTTACGTCATCAACAGGTACTCCATCCAGAAAAATTGCTGGTTCTCTGTTAAGAAAACCTTTATTGCGTGTATCTGTACAACTCAAAATATAATTGTCATTGCTTTTTCTGACTTTCAAAGCGGGTAACAGTTCTCTTGAAATCTCAACAAAATCGGAAAACGGGAGATAATCAGCAGGGAAGACTGTGAAATATGGTTCGGAACCGTAAACGGTATAACAGCCTATCGTCCTGAAGATGATATAGTAAACGACTCAAAACCTTTGATCCAGATCACAAACGTTAAGCTCTTTTTTAATGAAGTTGACTGGGGGAAAGAAAAATATGAGATAATTCCCTGGACACAACTTCCCCGGGATCTTAAATTATCATATAACAACAACCACCTGACTTTTCAGTTTATCGGATTATTATTCAATGACAGGGAAGAAATAACCTTTCAGTATATGCTTGAGGGACTTGACAAAAACTGGTCCCCTCCCAGGAAGAAAAATGAAGCAGTTTATCCGGGATTAACGCCCGGGGATTACACATTCAGGGTTGTCGCATCAGACAGGTATGGGAACAGAGGATGAGAAAATAATCATGATAGCAGCAGACTGCACCGGACACGGGGTTCCGGGAGCATTCACAAGCATGCTCGGTATTAGTATGCTGAACGATATTATTGGAAAAGAATCAACTACTTCACCTGATATTATTTTGAATGAATTAAGAAATAATATAGTCCGTTCCCTTAAGCAAACTCCTGATGGCGAATCTAAAGACGGTATGGATATTGCCATTTTAACAATTAACAGAAAAAACAATACACTGGATTTTGCAGGGGCCATGAATCCCTTATTAATAATACGTGATGCAAATCTCGATAATATATCAGATTCCTATATGGAAGAAGGTACATTCAGATTATATGAAATAAAAGGAGACAAAATGCCGGCGGCTATTCATGATAAAATGGATCCTTTCACCAGGACTACCGTCAAAGTAAAACCTAATGATAAATTTTATATGTTGTCTGACGGATATGAAGATCAGTTTGGAGGTCCGAAACAACATAAATTCATGAGGAAGAACCTTAAAAAGCTTTTACTGCAGATCCATCATCTTACAATGGCTGAACAGAAACAGTGCCTGGAAAAAGCAATGGAAGAATGGAAGGGTGATCTGCCACAGGTGGATGATATACTGGTAATCGGGTTTGCGGTTTAAATTCAAAAAGCACAGGTAAGCCGGCTATTTACTACATTATTTGAATCTTTCAAGAATTGCTGTCAGCCTGTCTGCTTCCTCTTCAATTTCTTTTGATTCTTTTTGCAGACTGGTTACAAATTTATTGTTGTTATACACTCCCCGGACTGCATGAAAATCACTCTCCCTGGTATCAGCATCTCCGTCAATACCAAATCCAAGCTTACTGCCAGGATCAAATTCTTTCTCAGCATCCTTCAGGATCATGTTATTCAGCTTTATGGCATTTGTTTTCCAGTCTGTGATAATCTGAATTAAACTATCGATCGGGAGATTATCGGGTCTATTGCCGGTATGCTGATTGATGAGGCTGGAACACCATATCCAGGCATATTTACTGTAATTATTATAAATTGAAGTGAGATTCTCTTCCAATTCGTTGATTGATCTTATTTTGCCGGTTTTGACCGAATCAACCAGCTCTTCAATTTTACTTGCCGGTGAAAACAAGCCGCAGATTTCCACCCATTTACCTGTTCCATCTGTACCATGAGATGTCAGCATGTCTCTCAGATCTGAAAGGGATGAACCGGCATCCAGATCCCGGAGGCGGTTGACCACCTCCTGTCCGATAAATAAATTCAGGGCTATTTCATAGTACTTCCGGGTGGTTTTAAAAAGAAGACGATGAATACTAATTCCTTTATAATTGATATAATCCTGTTTTTTATCGGTTTTTTCAGCAAGTTCATTAAGAATGCTGATTGCGTTAATTATTTTACCGACAATGTAAGGACTGAACAGATCGAAATGGATCAAATCCAGCTTATGCGGATCTTTCCTTCTGTCTCTCGATGGCCATTTATCAATATCTCTGCGCGTACCAACAGTGAAAAGGTTCATGGCCGGGGTAAGCTCACTTTTCCCCTTTTCCTCTGAGATGTATGAAAACGGGAAATCAGAAGAATCAAAATTTACATAGTGTTTACCCATTACAACGGTAAAGGCACCTATATGGCATGGCAGGAGCAGATATGAAAAAGAACCTGTTTTGACCCCGCGTTCCATAATGCCCTGGTGCAAAGGGCCAAGTTTGTACATGTGGTTGCTCTGGTTTGTTCCGCTTCCTGCATTGAAAAAGGAAACGAGACTGGCTATCAGCAGGGTTGACTTATGGTGGGTAACAGTATAAGGTCCGGCAAACAGGCTGCATGCTTCGCCATGAAATGCTTCGCAATTAGCAAAAAACACTGAATTTTCTGCTGAAAATTGTTTACCAATTTTTACTCCCTGGCCCACAAAGGTTTTTTCAAGTATTGCTCCTCCGTCAACTCTTGATCCCGACAGAACGATAAACTTTTTCGCAATGACCCCTGTACCAATAAATGCTGGTGCTTCATTGCAGCTTTGGATGGTCCCTTCTTCAAGCAGACTGGCACCTGAAATAACAGTGTAACTTCCGACAGCGACATTTCGAATGATGGGGGAATCCTGAATCCTTGCCCCTGTTTGTATCAGCCCCCGGCTTGATTGCTTTGATTTACAATAGTCCCTTATTAAGCGAAGTATTTTATCGGTAAAATCTTTGTCGTGGCGATAAAGCACCGTTAAATAGCTTGCCTGAGAGGATAACCTGTCAAAAATTGGCAGTTCTCTTCCTCCCCCCTCATTTAAAACTTCAATTTCAGTTCCATTACCAAAAGCCGACTCTTCATTTACAACCAGTGAACCGACATTTGAGACAGCAACATTCCCTTCGATGATATAGTTTGCCAGATTTTTAACTTCTGAGATATAAACATGATCGCCGATTTCACAATTGCTTACAAAGCTGTTGTAAATTCCGCATGTTTTTAAAAAGGTTTTTTCCACCTCTATGGTCCCCGTAAAAATACCCAGTTTTATCTTGCCATCAAACCGGGTATTGATAATATTTTCTGGAGAAAATCCTTCCGTAACTGTAACATCGTTCCAATTGTTTGCAAAACAGTTTTGTGAAAGGAGTATGTTTATTTCTTCTCTGGTTAAATGCCTGCAGGTCATATTATGAAAGGAGTTGCTTGATTATTAGTAATATTTATGGCTGATGTTTACAAATTATGATTATCGAAGTTTGAATTTTCTATATCCATAAAATACTTTACCGTTTGAACATGAAGTTCCAGGGTTGCTGGTTCGTCGCATACAATAATGCCTCTCTGGTGCATCTGGAGGATTGAACAGGTCCACATGTGGCTTATTCCTCCTTCAACCACTTCCCTTAGAGCACGGGCTTTATTAGCTCCGGAAATAATTATTATTACTTCTTTAGCATCCATTACTGTTCCGACCCCTACAGTAAGGGCCAATTTCGGAACTTTGTTTATGTCTCCTCCAAAAAACCTTGAGTTTGCAAGAATAGTGTCGTATCTTAAGGTTTTGATTCTTGTCCTTGAAGTTAACGAAGATCCGGGTTCATTGAAGGCAATATGACCATCAGGGCCAATTCCTCCGAGGAACAAATCAATACCTCCGACAGCTTGAATCTTTTTTTCGTAATTATCACATTCTTTTTCAAGGTCTTTTGCATTTCCATCCAGAATATTAATGTTTTCCCTCGGCACATCAATATGGTTGAAAAGATTATCAAACATGAAATAATGATAGCTTTCAGTATGATTTTCATCAAGGCCAACATACTCATCCATATTAAATGTAATCACATTTTTGAAAGAAATTTCACCGGCTTTATACATCCTTACGAATTCCTTATACACGGGCAATGGGGAAGATCCTGTAGGCAAGCCCAGAACAAAAGGCTTTTCCTTCGTGGGTTTGGCAGCTTTTATTTTGTCGATAATATACGATGCTGTCCAGGTACCTATTTCGCCCGGATCTTTCTTAATGATAATTCTCATAGCATGGTTTTTAAAAGGTTATTAATAATTTGTCTTTATGTCATTTTGTGGTTGAAGCATGGAGCATAATACGTGCATCGGCTACATAACACCCTTTAGTGTCTTCAAGTACGATTAAAGGATTTATATCCAGTTCACTGATTTGCGGACAATCAATGGCCAGCTGGCTTAATCGCATAAGGCAGTCTCTTATTGCTGCAATATCGCGAGGCATTCTTCCCCTTATCCCATCAAGGATTTTATAGGATTTTATCTGTTTTATCATCGAATCGGCAATTATCTCATCAACCGGTGCAACCCTGAAACTCACATCCCTGAAAACTTCAACATAAACACCCCCAAGTCCAAACATTATAACAGGCCCGAATGATGGATCCCTTTTTACCCCCAGTATTACTTCTTCGCCCGATAAAATCATTTTACTGACATGTATCCCTTTGATTTTTGCCTCAGGTCTGACCTGCAAAACATGCTCTTTAATGTCGGAGTAGGTTCTTCTTGCTTCTTCACCTGAATTTACATTTAATACAACGCCTTTAATATCAGATTTATGTATTATATCATTTGAGATAATTTTCATTACCACCGGGAATCCTATATCCTGTGCAACTGAGGCAGCTTCATCAGGGGAGGTAGCCAGACCGCCTGGAACTATCGGGAAGCCATATATTTTAAGTATCTTTTCGGCTTCATCCTCAGGCAGATAGAGGTGATTATTACGGATGGCTTCATCCAGTATTGAATTGACAGTTTTTAGGTCAATATCGTTATAAACGGGTTGTGGATGCGTGTCTTTATCAAGATCGCGGTAGAAGCGGTAAACCCTCGAAAAGCTCCGGCACATCGATTCGGGAAGGATGTAATGCGGGATTTTATTTCTCAGTAAAATATCAACGCCGACTGCAACATCTGCTTCTCCCATAAATGAAGTATAAACCGGTTTGGAATATTGCAGCGAGACCTTTACCACTTCTCTGGCAATGGTCTCAATATCTGTCATGGATTGAGGTGTCAGTATCACGAAAACTGCATCAACGTCATCTTCCCTGAAGGCTCCGTTCATGGCAATGTTGTACCTTTCGGCACGGGCATCGCCAACAACATCAATAGGATTTTTAATGTTTGCATTTGACGGTAAAGATTTTTTGAACTCTTTAGTGGTTTCTTCAGAGAACTTCGCAAGTTGCAGTCCGTCATGTATGGCTGCGTCAGTAGTTAATACACCGGGACCGCCGGCGTTTGTAATAATTGCAACCTTGTTGGATCTTGGGGCCGGCTGATATGCAAATGCTATTGCAATATTGAACATTTCTTCAATATTGTTGCAGCGGATTATCCCGGCTTGTTTAAAAGCAGCATCAAATATTTCATCATTTCCGGCCAGGGAACCCGTATGTGAAGCAGCTGCTGATGCTCCTGCTTCAGTACGACCTGCTTTAAGGAGGAGGACAGGTTTTCCGCTCAGCCTTATTACATCCCTTGCAGCCTGCATTAATGCCCGGCCATTGGTAACTTCTTCCAGATATAACAGTATAACTTTTGTTTTGTCATCCTCCATCAGATAATAGATCAGGTCAATTTCACTGATATCAACCTTGTTACCAAAACTTATGAATTTAGAAAAGCCTATATGCTTTGCAAAGGCATAATCCAGTACAGCAGTACAGAGGGCCCCGCTTTGCGACAGGAATCCTATATTACCCTGTTCGGGCATTCTACGGGCAAATGAAGCATTAAGGTTAATAAGCGGATCGGTGTTTATGATGCCAAGGCAGTTAGGTCCTATTATAGACATATCATACTTTTCAGCGATTTGATAGAGTTGTTTTTCCCGTTCAAGCCCCTTTTCCCCGACTTCCTTAAAGCCGGCTGAAATAATAACCACACCTTTTATTCCTTTCTGTCCGCACTGCTCCAGTGCCATATGGCAAACAGCACTTGGAAAAACAATAATAGCCAGATCAACCGGGTCAGGAATATCCAGTACATACTTATATGCTTTAACAGAGCATATTGATTTTTCGCCAGGGCTTACAGGAAATACAATACCCGTAAACTCAGTTTTCAGTATGTTGAATAAAATATCGTAGGGAACTGTGCCTTTGACATTGTTTGTACCAACGACAGCAATTGATCTGGGATTAAATATCCTGACAAGGTTCTGTTTATGGATTTCTGCTCTCAAAGACATTGATTTCTTGTTATTAATGATTTTTTATTTGAAATATAGGTTAAGATGGAAAGACCAGCAAAAAAGTTTATGACATCAAAAAGAAAATATCGGCCTTTCTGAAGAAATTACCGGCACGATCAGGCGATATAGGTGCTTATGAAATCAACAGCCTCTGAAACTGTCTGAACCTCCAGCGATTTTTCTTCATCCATCTCAATGCTGAATTCTTCCTGAAAGCCGGCAACCAGCATAAGACTTTGCATTGATGACGCTCCTAAATCAAAAGAGAAATTTGAATTATCCGATATTTCGGCTTCATCAATCTCAAGCACTTTGGCAATTACTTTTTTAACTCTTTTCTTAATTTCTTCCTTGTCCATGGCAATAGTTTTTGGATAATAGTTCGTACCCTTGTTTGTTCAGTCTAATATTTTCTGCCAAACAAATTGTACATAAAAATGGGTGTCTCAAATATAGTATTTTTATAATATTATGGTCTATATTGATGATAACCCTTTCATAAATTTGTTAACTGGCTGAACAGAACCTGATTTAAATTAAGAAAGCTCATGAAAGCCGGTTTTTTATCTTTTCTTGTTTTATCATCCCCCCAATCAGATTACCTACGAAAATTTGTATCTGGACAGTCTGAAAATAATACCATAGGAAAATAAGGCGAAAGCCTTAGTGAGTGCATGTAATACAGGGTTTTTCTTTTGTCTTATCTGTAACTATCACTAATCAGTTATTTTACGCCTTTTAATTAAAGTGCTTCTTCTATTTCAGATTAATATTAATAAACTTCTGAGATCGCTTTTTGCAGTTCAGCCAACATTCCTGTTACCAGGGCAAACGGATCATACGGTTTACCGCTGACCAACAATGTCTCTAC
>Ga0307379_10000415_pt1 | contig 72508 bp, 68 predicted proteins | sample UN2MG_FD_202237 | JGI IMG/M metagenome (GOLD analysis project Ga0307379, IMG submission 202237) | Soil microbial communities from Risofladan, Vaasa, Finland - UN-2 | ecosystem: Environmental > Terrestrial > Soil > Coastal area > Acid sulfate soil | place: Finland: Risofladan, Vaasa | collected... | reverse complement strand
CCCTCACGGCCGCTCAAGGTGACATCCACTGCGTAGTTGTCCTCAATCAGGATTCTGCTGACGCTGTCGAGCACGATCTGCTCATCATCGATCACCAGGGCTTTGTGTGTTTCCATGGGTTTCCTCCTCGCAATTGGTAAAGTGGCCGGAGGCTCCGAAAGCTCATCAGGACCCCCCAAACTTCGCTTGTCAACAGAGTGGTTTGTATCACCTGCCCTGAAAGCGTTCAAGCTTTTTTTCTCCGGTATACAACAAACAGGAAAAGGGGAAAGCCCAGCTCCCCCAAGATGCTCTCCACCGTGGTGACCAGCTCATCCCCGCAGGTACTTTACTTTATAGTCGGGGGTGGATATAGTACATACGGTAGACACTGTATAGTGCGAGGTTGAGTATTGTATTTCGCCGATGGGGTGGGACCTTTGTAAAACCGCCGGCGAGGTCTGGTTTTCATCTGTCGGATAGAGCCAGGAGAACACCTGGGCTATTCCCTAAGACATAAGCCAATGAGCAAAAGCAATAACGATGGATAACATTAATCCCACAAACTACAAGATCCACGTCGAGCCTGACTTACGAACCTTTACCTTTACCGGAAGCGCTGAGATCGAGCTTGATGCCCTCCAACCGGTGAATGAGATTACCTTGAATGCAAAGGAATTGGCCTTCTGGGACTGCAAGGTCCGGATCAACAGCCGGCTTGTCGAATGCTCCTTCTTTGTTGATCCCCGGAAAGAGGAGCTTAGAATCTCCCTTCCGGAGAAGATGGCTGGGCACATAGCCCTCTATATCGCTTACCTGGGCAAGATAAACAATAAGATGGCGGGTTTCTATAGAAGTAAGTACCGTGACGGAGGTACTGACAAGTACTGTGCGGTAACGCAGTTTGAGGAAAGCGATGCCCGGAGAGCGTTCCCGTGCTTTGACCATCCCGCAAAAAAGGCAACATTTGATGTGGAGCTCGTAATCGATGAAGGATTGGTTGCCATCTCCAATGGGCCCATGACTGGGGAAGAACATCTGGGCGACAAGAGAAAGGTGGTAACCTTCCGGCGGACGCCCAAGATGTCAACCTATTTACTGTTCTTCGGTGTCGGCGAGTTTGAGTTCATAGAGGATCCAGGTGAAGTCCTTGTGCGTGCGGGAACCATGCCTGGAATGATAAGACATGCTGCCCTTGGGCTCGAATTCGGGAGAAAGGCCCTTGAATTTTGCGAAGATTACTTTGGACTAAAATATCCGCTCCCCAAGCTTGACCTGGTTGCAATCCCAGACTTCGCAGCAGGCGCAATGGAGAATTGGGGCGCCATCACGTTTAGAGAAAACCTACTTCTTCATTTTCCCACTATCACATCTCGGGCTGGTGAACAAAGGATATGCGAGGTGATCGCGCACGAGATTGCTCATCAATGGTTTGGCAATCTGGTGACACCCTCTGATTGGAAGTACCTCTGGCTGAACGAGAGCTTTGCAACATACTTCGGCTATGGCGTTGTAATGCACTTTCATCCTGAATGGGACATTTGGGATCAGTTCCTGCATGGCCAAACCGACACAGCCCTCAATAGAGATTCCCTCAAGGAGACTTTTCCGATTGAATTGCCCGGTGGGGAGCACGTGGCAATCAATGCCAGTACTGCTCCCATACTTTACAACAAGGGTGGGAGCATCCTGCGTCAAGTTGCAGCATACGTAGATGACTCCAACTTCAGAAAGGGTCTCAGGCACTACCTGAAGAAACATCAATACGGTTGTGCCGCAAGCCCGGACCTCTGGGAGGCCCTAGAGGAGGTATCCGATAAACCCATAACCGCCATGATGAAGAGCTGGATCGAACAGCCAGGACTTCCTCTCGTTGAAGCTGCAAGAGACGGGGATAAAATCCTTCTTACCCAAACCAGGTTCACCTTCCTGCCGGGTGAATCGGAACAGGCATGGGTCATACCGGTTACCGTTCAGGTCTTTTATGAACATGGTGATTCACGGAAGACAACTGCCTTGCTCGCCGCTCGAAGCACGAGTATTGACCTGGGCAGGGATGCGGTGGCTTACAAAGTAAACCATGGACAGAGCGGATTCTACAGAGTCAAATACCTCGACTTCAGGGACCTGCAGGAACTTGGAAAACAGGTCAAAAGCAAAACGCTGCTGCCAGAGGACAGGTGGGGCCTTCAGAATGATCTCTATGCCCTGGTGAGAGGTTGTCAGGCCCCTCTGAAGGATTACCTTACGTTTCTCTCCTATTACGAGCATGAGGACGCCTTTCTGCCCCTCATAAGTATTGCGGACAACCTGTTCCACGCATACCTTGTTCTTAAAAGAGAGCAACGAAACAAGGTAGTTTCGGCTGCAAGATCCTTATTTGAAAAGGCACTCTCCCGTATCGGCTACGAGCCCCATGACGACGAAAAACCTACGGTCTCAATACTGCGAGACCATATCTTGATGCGTGCTGTTGCTTACGGTTGTGTGAACGCCACGGAATTTGCCCTTGGTAAATTCTCGTCTCTCCTGAAAGGAGAAAAGGTTCACCCGGATATCATGAAGAGCGTCATGATGGTTGGTGCCTGGAATGGAGACATGGAAACCTTTGAGTGGTTTGATAAGAGGTTCAAGTCCTCAGAAAGCGAGCATGAAAGAATGAACATACTGTCGGCCCTTGGGGGCTTCAGGGACGAGGGGGTGGTAAAAAGGGTTCAAGCCTATGTGCTCGGCGATGTGCCGCAAAGAAACCTGTTCATCCCTATCGATACCCTGTGCACAAACCCAGACGCTATCCCCTTGATGTGGGAATGGTATGTCTCAAATCTGGCTGCCCTTGAGCAGATCCACCCAATTCAGTATGAGCGGGTCATTGAAGCGATCGTGCCGGTGTGCGGTCTTGGAAGGGAAGAGGAGATCAAGGCCTTTTTTGAAGACTATATGAAGCAGAAAACCACGGCCAAGGATGTCATCAAACTATCTCTCGAGAGGCTGGAGATAAACTGCAGGTTGCGCGGTTCGTAAGCTCCCCCTACGGCCTACACACCGAAATACCTCCGCAATGGTAACCTGGTAGATCTTTGAAAGTAATTGTCAGCGGAGCATGGGGATGTCTTTTTTTGCGATGCCCTCTCATCGTTCAGAGCAGTGGGCGTTTCAAAACGGCGCACAGAGACTTTTACCTTAGTGCCAAGGCTTATCGGGCGGTGCGCCGGTTTGTAACGGCCCTGTACGGGGCCTTGTTTTGAGGGCAATGCGCAAAAAAAGACATCCCCATGCTCCCTGCGTTCTGTTAGAAATACCTATTCGGCCTCGGGAAATGAACAGGAGCGCTAGCTTTTCAAAGAGCTAAAGGGTTTCGCGAAATGATATCACGCCTTTTTCAGGAGATCCAGGAAAGGCGTGACTCACTGCCCATACAAACCTCTTTCCTTATATTGGAGACATGATACCCGTGTGTTTCCACCCTTGACATTCTCACCGCCACGGGTGATCATGATAAATGTAAACATGCCCCCCGTACCTTGGTTGGCTTGAGCACCACCGGAGATCGAGCATGACGACAAGGCTCAGGAAACACCCTTTTTCATTCTTGCTCCCAGCTGCAGCCTTATTGGTGGGCCTTCTTTTAGTCCCGCCTGCCAGAGCTACTGAAATCTATGCGGAGAATACAGGGAAGGGGTGTGTTTTTTGTCACCAGGAGACCACCGGTGGCCCGCTCAAAGCCGTGGGTTTTGCCTACGTGAAGAATGCCTATCAGTATCCGATTCCAAAAAGAATACTCAAAAAGGTCGAGTCCCTTCAGACATCATTCCACAAAACGGTCAGATTTATTATAGGTTACTTCCATCTTCTCGCAGCAGTCATATTCTTTGGGGCAATTTTCTACATTCATATCTTTATCCGGCCTTCTCGCCTGAAAGGTGGCATCCCCAAGTACGAGAGGGTTCTCGGCGTTTCCTGCATGGGTACTCTTGCACTTACGGGGGCTTATTTGACATATGTTCGCATAGACACATGGGGGCAGTTCTTCAACAATACCTTTGGGCTCATGCTCTTTGTTAAGATCGTGCTCTTCCTTCTGATGGTCGCTATTGGCATTACTGCAATCACGATCATACATCGGCGAATGGGAAAAGAGGCAGCCCGCCTCAAGGTTCCGCCCAATACCGATGAAATACCGTTTTCGGAGCTCGGTTATTTTGACGGATCCGATAACAAGCCAGCGTATGTGGTCTATGAGGGTACGATCTATGACGTCAGCGAAAACCCGAAATGGGAAGGTGGACGACACTTTGGCAAACATGCAGCAGGCTCGGATCTCACCGAAGCCCTCCCGGGTGCACCTCATGGGCCAGAGGTCTTAGAAAGACTGAGATTAGCCGGGAAAATCTCAAAGGATCAGGATTCAGGCAGCAGACCTACACCAGCCCACAAGATCTTCGTCTTAATGGCATACGCCAACCTCGTCATTATCTTCTTGATACTTGCCTGTATCAGTGTGTGGCGTTGGGGTTTTCCGGTGAGATTAATCCCCGAAAAGAATCCCCTTGTCATTTCAGGGGCCACCTGTATCGAATGTCATGCAACCGAAACCCCCGGAATTTACCACGGCTGGGCTCAGAGCGTTCATGCCGCCGTGGAGGTCGGCTGTTATACCTGTCACAAGCCCGACAGGGAAAAATCCTTCTACAGTGAAGGTCACCTGCAATACGACCCTACCCAGGTATCACCGGTCGTAACGCCAAAGAAGTGCGCGGGCTGCCATCCACAAGAGGTTGCCCAGTACAATAAGGGTAAACACGCCCATACCCTGGAGATCATATGGAAGGTCGACAAATGGCTGCAAGACGGCATGAACAATGCCATTGAGCGTACAACGGGATGCTATGCCTGCCACGGTACGGTCGTAGAGGTTGTAAACGGTCGACCAATACCAGGTACCTGGCCGAATGTCGGTGTGGGCAGGAAGAATCCCGATGGGACGCTGGGCAGCTGCAGCAGCTGCCACACCCGGCACAGATTCTCGGTGGTTGAGGCCAGAAAACCAGAGGCCTGCGACCAGTGCCATCTCGGCCCGGATCACCCTCAAATAGAAATCTACAACGAATCCAAGCATGGCACTATCTATCACGCCGAAGGAGACGAGTGGAACTGGTCTCCCGATGACGGCCTTTGGAAGGCCGGTCGGGACTTCAGGGCCCCAACGTGCGCTGCCTGTCATATGTCAGCCGCCGGCGAGGTGCCCGGAACCCATGATGTCACGCAGAGGCTTTCCTGGGAAACCCAGGCCCCCCTAACCGTCAGGCCTGGTGAATTCGAGCCTTTCCCCGCAGAAACTGACTGGAAGGTGGAACGGGCCAAAATGAAAACGATCTGCCTGCAGTGCCATTCCCAGGCATGGACCGACGATCACTTTTCAAATCTGGATCGCGCGGTTTACAATTACAATGAGACCTATTTCAAGCCCATAAAAGCAGTAATCGACTCCCTCTATGAGGAGGGTTTGCTTTCACGGCAAGACTACTTTGATGAAGATCTCGAATGGGAATTCTACGAGCTGTGGCACCACGAGGGACGTCGAGCCCGGATGGGTGCGGCCATGATGGCCCCTGATTACGCCTGGTGGCACGGGTTTTATGAATTAAAGCACCGCTTTAATCATATCCTCAAGGCCTCTGCTGATTTGAGGAAGAAAGGTAAAGGGCATATTCATAAAAGATTTCCGGGGAAATATGAGAAGAAATAGATCTCTCTTTGTTCCTACCCGACTCTGAAAACTTCGATCTAACAAAGGTGAGGCTCATCTCATCATGAGATGAGCGCTTTTGTCGTGATGCCTGTCAACTTACCGGAACATCTTCCGTGGCAAGCCGCTCTCAGCATCCAATCGGCTTCCATACACCTTCATGATACCATACCCGGGAAAAGGGTGCTCCGACCGGGAGGACGGACTCTGAAAGTGTGTTGGGGTCGATTTCAAATTCCAAATGACGCATCGGATCCCATGGTTGGAGGATTACTGATCCCTCGGGCAGGGGAATCAGACGAGGGAGGCGCGCCTCACCCCACGAGCGCGGTTGGGCTTCCTTTTTCAAATCTTTTATGTCTGAATAGTGCAAGAGTTCCTGAAGGGTAACAAGGGCCGGTGGACTTAGGGGGATCTCACCTCGAAGGTTGCCGGCAAGCCCTTTAGCAGGGGTGACCCAAATCCCATGGGTGGTCTCCCGGGCATCGGGCATGCATTCCTGGCCCTCAGGCACGAAAGCCAGGAAGAATCGCGTATCGAATCGCTGGGGCATAAGCTCTGGGGTAATCCAGTGGGCCCACCGTGCAAGCCTGCTGAAGGCAAGGGTCCAGCCTCCGGATGCCACCAACACCCGCAGCCAGCCTTTACCAAGTCGGCCACTCATTCGCCGGTCACGGATACTATCCTGATGACTCTCGGCATCATCGTTTTTGACGGCCAGGAGAACGCCTGCCTCCTCAAAGGTCTCCCGGATGCCTGTAACCCCATAGGCGATCGCCTCTTTCATACTCAACCCCCCGCCAAGGCGAAGAAAGGCCTCGTCGGGATCAATGTCTCCGTGTTCGCTCCATAACTCCGTATCCAAATCCTCGGAATCTACCGTACCTCCGGGGAAGACGTAGGTGCTGGGGAAAAACCCACTTCGCCCGCTGCGCCTGAGCAGAAAAACCTGGAGCTCTCCACTACTTTCCCTTATGAGGATAACCGTGGCCGCTCGCTTCGGCTCTTTTGGCTTTTCTGTTGAATGAACCATCACCAGGCAGACTATCACAGCATTATTTCGATGGCAAGTTCTGGCGCTTATTTTTGCCGCCTTAGGGGAAATAGCGTCTTAGACCTGCATTTCTTTCGTTGAGCTCAGAGACCCAATTCATTGTATGATACTACGAAGACAGCGCCCTTAACAAACCTCCGCTTTCATAATGTGCTCGCCCGGGATTTTAGCATTTGCTATGATACTATTTCGCCCAGGCTTACTCTGAAGTTCTCGAGGCTCCTTTATGCCTAGACAAGCAATAAAGCGTTATCATAGCAGACAGGCACTATGCATTACTGTCATGTTTCTTTTGGGGGCAGTGATGCATACGGTATGCCACGGCGAAACCACAAGGGCTGCCGTGAACCACCTCCCCTTTTCCTCAGGTGAAAAGCTCACGTTCCAGGTTCGATGGAGCTTTATTCCGGCTGGAAAGGTCGTTCTTGAGATCCTCCCCGTGGAAACTGTAGAGAGCTTTCGTGCCTACCACTTCGTGATGACAGCACGAACCTATCCTCTCGTTGATGTTTTCTACAAGGTGCGCGACAGGATCGATTCCTACACTGATACGCAGATGACCGGCTCACTGCTCTATCGTGAACAAAGCACCGGGCGGAGACCGAAAGACGTAGCAGTGACGTTCAACTGGAAGAAAGGGGAGGTCCAGTATTCCAACTTTGGCGAAAAGCGAGCACCCATCCCTCTCCTGCCAGGCTCATTTGATCCGTTATCGATCTTCTACGCCTTTCGTCTCTGCGATCTCGGCAAGAATACGCAACTGGAGGCGCCGGTGAGTGACGGAAAGAAGTGTGTTGTGGGCAAGGCGACTGTGATCAAACGGGAAACCGTTTTCCTGGTAAGCGGGGTCTATGATACCTATCTGGTAGAGCCTGACCTGAAGCATATTGGCGGTGTATTTGAGAAAAGCCCGGATGCGAAAATGAAGATATGGGTCACCGCAGACGAGAGGCGTATCCCCGTTATGATAAAGAGCAAGGTAAAGGTGGGCAGTTTTGTGGCAGAGCTCATGCCACCCGGGCACGACGATCGAGAGGACGTATGGAGCCGCGATACTACTGGCATCCCTGTAAAGGAAGGGCTCATAATCCCATACCGCGCAGCTGCAGAAACGGACACCGTTCAAAAATAAGTGAAATCGCTTACTACTTTGGATCCGAAATGACTATGGTACCAGGGATATGGATATCTTTTTTTGGCACCGAAGAAGCCCATGCGCAAGAAACGTTGGAAGCCCGTATCCTCTAGTTAGTCATGACCTTTCGCCAGAAGGACAGAACAGACCAGAGCAACAGCAACCACTGCAGCGCCGGCAATAGTGAAACTCGCGCTAAAGCCAAGGTGATCAATCAAATAGCCCATTATCGGCGTAAGCACTCCCCCTCCTTCCATATTGCCGAAGAAGTAAATACCCAGCACCGTTGAGCTGTGGCGGCCTGAGGTCCGGCCGACTATGTAGGCCTCTGAAACCGGCATGCGGACGTATATGGTTATTCCCATAACCAGCAACAACACAACCATACCCCAGCGGTACGGCGCCAGATTCAGCAGGTAGATGAGCGGGCCGGTCATAAAACATACCGCCAGTATCACCGGCACCCTGCCCCAGCGATCGGAGAGATAGCCTCCAATAGGTCCTACCCATAGGCCGGCTGAGTATATTATAGCTATCAGTGCAGCAGCTGTCGTCTTGGGAATAAGGAAATGATCGACCAAGAACAACGGGATAAACGAGGTCGTGGAAAAAAGTGCGGCATGGGTGAAGGTGCTCAGGATTATGATATATGCCAGTCGGCTCAAACGCCCTTGACCGGGTGCTTTCTCCTTTTGTGAAGGTGTAGCCTTTGGCTGGGACTTGTTTGCCAGTCCCCGCTGACCCAGAATCACATACAGTACAATCCCCACCACAGCGGCGGGTGCAGCCAGCGCGATGAATGGGCCGCGCCAGCCCCAGGTGGCGCCGATGCCAGCGGCCATGAGGGGGGCTAAGAAAAAGCTGACGCCTCCCCCAATCATATGCAATCCCAGCGCCCTGCCCAGGTTCTCCGGCCTAACCGAAGCAGAGATCAGCGGAGGAGCAGCCGGATGATAGCCTCCGGCAAGCAGGCCCATTAACACGAGGAAGACTATCATCATCAGGTAGGTGTGCGAAAGGCCGACCAAGAAACCGGCCACGGCAACGCCCAATATGCCTGTTGTGATGAGTATGCGAGGCCCCACCCGGTCAGCGAGTAAACCGGCAGGCACCTGCCCAATCCCGTATGACAGGATGAATGCCGAGATCACGAATCCCGACTGGGTGTAATCGAGGCCAAAATCGCTGCGGATCATCGGCAGAAGGGGCACGGGTAGTGCGGTTAACAGGTGGTGTCCGCAGTGTGCCAAGACGAAGAGCGGCACCAAACCGGAAAAAAGTGAGCGAACGTTTAGTCTTGTGATGGCATTTATCCTTTCAATATGGGGTAGCGGACATGAGCCCGGACGTCACCTGCGCTCCTTTTCATAAGTCAACCACCTGCTATAGGGGGGAACACTGATACGGTATCCCCTTCGTTCAGTTCCGTCTCAAGCCCCTTGAGGTGTTGAATATGTCTCCCGTTCTTCATCACAATTATATGGGGCTTGAGTTTGCCGTTATCAAAGATCCTTTCTCGGCGCTCGTGAGTGTTGAAGACAAGATTCAGAAGGTCCTCAACGGTGGCTCCGGTTCCCACCTCGATCTGTAGCGTCTTTGAGTCAAAGATCTCCCTGAACGTTGCAAAAAACTGTACCTGTATTCTCATGGCCTTACACGCACGTTTGCCCCATTATTATCTTGTGGATCAGTTGCGGCATTATTATGGGTTCCCTATCCATTTGTCAATTCCGAAGAAGCGTACCCTAGGATTGCAGGCTTACGAAAATCATTTCCGAGAATGAGTATTGCTTTAGCTCCGAAATTATTATGTTTTCAGGGATATACCTAACCCGGACAAGCCGGAATTTCGAAGCACGAAATTCGAAACACGAAGCAAATCCAAAATAATAATGCTCCAATGTTCAAAATGCTAAATTTAGGTCACGTATGATATCACTCAGTGTACATTCAGGTTTGATCATTTGAATTTTGAAAATAGAAAATTTGTTTCGGATTCCGAATGTAAGATTCTGATTTTCATGGGTCGCTCTTAATACCAAAATATTTTCTGCCAGAAAAGGCACGGATCTTATTCTTAAGCGTCTAATATTCCCCATTTCTTTTCGAGGGATGCCGCACTGAGAAGTCCCATGAGAGAGGCTAACGGAGAAAGGTTCTTGCATAGGAAGTGGAATGTCGGTGCCTACAGGAAAACCGGCAGACAAGCAAATTGGCATGGCAAACTGGCGACATAAGATGATATAAGAGTTCTAAAAAATGGCTGCTCTCTTTGGGGAAGTTGCTTTTGGAGAATCGGAGAGTAGGGAACCTCCAGATATCCGTCGAGAATGCCTCAGAACACACGAGACTCTTAACCATGTTTTCGTAAGGATGTTACACAAATGGGCGTTAACAGACCCACGAGGGGGATAAAGGGTTGGCCTCGATCAGAGCGACCCCGGGAGCTGCTGTTGGAGAAAGGCCCCGAATACGTATCCGACGCAGGCTTGGTAGCAATACTCCTCCGAACCGGCATACAAGGGAAAGATGCGGTCACCTTGGGGAGGGAGTTACTCAAACACTTTGGCGGTCTGAGGGGGTTGCTCAATGCCAACAAAAGGGACCTGGAAAAGATAAAAGGCTTGGGAACTGCTAAGATCGCACAATTGCTTGCAGCCACCGAGATTGCCAAGCGGCAATTAAAGGAAGAGATTGTTGGTAAGACCGTCATAAACGGCCCTGAGGATGTTTTGGAATACCTTGCTTTCTCGATGGCGAATCTAAAAGAAGAGGTATTCAAGGTTATTTATCTCAATAGCGCCAATGTAATTCTGGCAGCTGAGGATTTGTTCAAAGGCACTGTCGATCAGTCCGCTGTGTACCCAAGGGAGATCATCAAGAGGGCCTTTGAGCTGAATGCCACCGGGCTCATATTTGTACACAACCACCCTTCGGGCAACTTAAAGCCCAGCCAGCATGATTTCTCATTGAATGAAAGACTGGCCAAAGCCTGCCGTGCCGTCGATCTCACCCCCCTCGACCACATCATCGTAGGCCCCACCGGGCATATCTCATTCAAGGAGAGGGGTCTATTTCAAAAATAGGAATGGTATTCAATTGGGCAGTTTCAACTAGAGGGGAATCCGCTTGATAGGGGGATTGGTGCCGACGCGCCTGCACGTCAAGGCGTCTTTCCTTTTGGCTTACCTTCCTTCCACAGTGCCCAGTAGGTCTCCCCTGGAGCCTCAAGATAGTCTTGGATCGGCTGGCATTTTGCCTTAAAGAGAAAGAAAACCGGGCAAGATAGGTCTCGTGGGTAGATGGTCTCAAAGTTTGCCATGCCCTTGGCGAGAATGAGGTCCGCCTGATCAACAAGGTGCAAGAACTCTCTTGAAACGTGATCCCAATCGATCCCCACCCCGTCAGTTCCCGTATCGCCCACTTCAACGAAGTTACCCTCCAGATTGCCGAGCCGAAGTTCAGCCCTGGTTACATCATTCAGCGAAGGGCCACCCTTAACCACTAAAACTGTCCTTCCGGCTCGGTCTTTAAGGTAGTCATAGAGCGGCTGATCAAAGTAGACCTCGCCGGCGTTATCAGCCAGATAGAGGACCAAGCTCGGAGGTCCGTTTGACAGGAAACTCTCAAGGCGGGCTATATCATCGTGAAAGAAGGAGAGCCCTCTCCGAATCTGACCAGGGATTTCCGCGAGCACCTCTTCAGCATTTGTGAAAAAATCCAGGCTGTTGCCTAGAGCCGCCAGGTTGATACGGGAACGTAGGTCATCTCCCATGTTTTTCCGCAACTCAGAGAAGATTTTTTTCGCCTGAGCCATTTCTCGAGCCTTGAATTGGGCATAAAGGTCCGACGCCCCAGATCGACGTTTGATCTCTCGAAGGATCCTATTTGCCGCCTCTGGTGAGGTCAGACCCCTCTGTTCGGCATCGGCCAGGATGCTACGTGCCGCGGCCTTGCTATCTGCAAGCAGGCGGGAATCATGTCCGCCAGCCATGGTAGCGGCTTGTTTTGCCAGATCCATCAGGCAATCAACGCATTGTGGAAAAGGTTTGAAGGGTTCCACGATGTAGGCTCTCCATCAAGTATCCGTTGCCCCCTGATCCTACCAGAGCGAAATCGAAATTCAAGGAAAAAGGGCGGATTTGGAAATAAGCCAGTGAGAAATTGAAAACCCCTCGGAATCGGGAATTGAGAGGGGCAAAGGCCTTGCGCAATGGTTCGCCCGGCAGTCTTTTGTCTTTGATTTTTCTAGCCCCGGTGGTACATACTCTGCTAGGGTTTCAATCAGTGGTCTATAAGTAGGTACCAACACCATTTGATAGCTTGTAAGTAGGAGGATAACCCATGGCCAAGGCTTATAACCGTCTCGAAACCAAACTGATTCATGCCGGCGAACCTGACCCGCCTATCGAAGGCGCTGTCAGCATGCCGATTTTCCAGTCCGCTACGTTCGAATATACCGGTGCCGCCAGCTACCATGATCTTAGATACATTCGTCTGAACAATACCCCGAATCATGTAGCCCTCCATCACAAGCTGGCTGCTTTGGAGAATGCCGAGGCCGCACTGGTGACCGCCTCGGGTATGGCGGCTATTTCAACGACCCTTTTGGCTATCCTCTCTTCGGGCGATCATCTTCTGGCACAGAACTGTCTCTATGGCGGGACACACGATTTCATCACCAAAGACTTGCCTGGCTTCGGGATCTCATTCGATTTCATTGATGGCGATGATGCTGGCTCCTGGGAGCGTTATCTGAAAACCAGTACCAAGGCCATATACGTTGAAACAATGACCAATCCCTTGCTCCAGGTTGGGGATTTGAAGGCGGTTGTCGAATTTGCGACGACCCATGGGCTTATTTCTCTGATCGACAACACCTTTGCGAGCCCCGTGAATTTCCGGCCTGCCGAATGGGGCTTCGACCTTTCCCTCCATAGCTGCACGAAGTACCTGAATGGTCACTCGGATATTGTGGCGGGCGCTGTTATCGGCCGGGCCGATCTGATCCAAAAGATAACCCACAAGCTCAATCACATGGGTGGCTCTCTCGATCCCCACGCCTGTTTCCTTCTCCATCGCGGCTTGAAGACACTTGCGGTACGGGTAAACTACCAAAACGAAAGCACCCTCAAAATCGCCCGGTTTTTGGAAAGACATCCTGCGGTCAAAAAGGTAAACTATCCTGGTCTCGAAAGCCATCCTCGCCACCAGCGAGCCAGGGGACTCCTCGATGGGTACAGCGGTATGCTCAGCTTTGAACTCGTAGGCAGTATTGAAACTGCTGAGCAGTTTATCCGGAAAACGACAATCCCCTTCGTTGCCCCAAGCCTCGGCGGGGTAGAAACCCTCATTACCCGGCCTGCCACCACGTCCCATTCGGGCATGTCTCCCGAAGACCGGCAGAACCTGGGGATCTCCGATAGCCTCATCCGTTTGTCTGTGGGAATAGAGGCAACTGAAGATATCATCGAGGATTTTGACCAGGCTCTGAAACCCTAGCGTCTGATAGCAACATGAGGAGTGCCATAAGAATAGGCGGATCGAGGACAGTACCGGTTCAGCACAAAATAGAACGGCAAAGGATCCCCCTTCCCTCTGGATCTTACTATGCATGCTAAGACCCTGTTTTCCAGGGGTCAGGTAGGGATCCCAGTACTTTTCTACGCTTGGATCTCTCCCTCCTTTACCTATTTCGATCCACCATAAGATAAAGCGGCTTCCTTTTGGATCACTTGTTCATGGACCTTCTCTGTTCTTAATGTCAGCGCCAGAAATGCACCGATAATCAGGAGGGCTGCTGCGGTCAAAAAAGAGGACGTATAAGTGCCGGTGTACGTAACCAACATTTGCGATAACCTACCCATAACGAATCCTCCCACCCCCCAAGCAGTAAACACAATCCCGTAGTTGATGCCAAAATTCTTCAACCCCCAAATGTCCTTCGTCAAAGAGGGGAAGAGCGAGAGATTAGTTCCGTAGTTAAACCCGATAAAGGTGGCCAACACGAGGAGTGGAACAGCGCTGGACTTTTCAGCCCCTACGATAGGAATAGCAATAAGCATGAGAATCGTCTGAAAACTAAGCATGATCATAAGCGTTGCACGCCGACCAATCTTGTCCGAGAGGATCCCCGCGATGATTCGGCCGCCTGCATTCCCAACTGCCAAAATGGCTACCACAAAAAATGCTAGTTCCCCCATACTCCTTTTGGCCATCCCTGCCACGCTTCCAATCACCATGAGTCCTGCCCCGGCCCCTATGAAGTAAATACACCATATAGTATAGAAGGTCCGAGTCTTCATCATTTCCGATGGCATTGCGTCCATTTTTGCGTTCCCCGAAGGACCAGTTTGTATGGCATTGGCACTTGCACCTTCAGGGGCATACCCTGCCGGGGGATTCACGAGGAGCATAGCAAGCCCGCACACCACGATCAGGAAGGCTACCCCGAAAAAGAGCATGGCATTCTGCAATCCCCAAATGCCCAAAAGATACTGAGCCAGGGGCGCGATATACACAGAGGCAAGGCCAAAACCAGAAACTACCAGCCCAGCAATCAATCCAGTTTTCGCAGGGGGGAACCATTTCAGCGCAGGTGGAGTTGCAGCAGCATAGCCGAAGCCAATGCCCGTGCCCGCTAGCACGCCAAACCCCAGCACCCAAGCGAAATAGCTCGTAGTCTGCGAAATCCAAATAAAGCCGAGGCCCACGAGGACACCGCCAATCAGAGCAGTCATCCTGGGCCCAAATCGATCCTGACACTTGCCGGATAGGATCATTGCGAAGGCAAAGACGATACAGCACACGGCGTATGGGTCGTTCAACGAGGCAAGATTCCAGTTGAAGGCCCCTTCGCCGCCTTTCTCAATGGATTGCCTGATTGCCCCCTTAAAGATGCTCCACGTATAGAGAATGCCGAGGGCAAGATTGATTCCTGTTCCACTAAACGTGACCCTCCACCCCTTGTGCTTAATCGTTTCTGGCATAATGTTCTCCCTCATCTCCTTAGAGTATCAATGATAAAAGGCAACCTCCTGTGAGAATCTTCTCTACGGCTCCTGAGCATACCACCCGGAGGGAACAGACCTGGCATTGGTCGCCTTCAATCTAATTGAAAAGGGGCCCATTTCCCCGTTCACACCAAAAACCAACTTGAGACGAGCCTATATGAGGAACCGATGAGCCCTCTCTTGATATGCATCCCAAGACCTCTGCCGACAATTTCGGATAAACCGTACAAAGGTCTCTAAAGGTTTGTTGGCTAATCCCGCAGCAAGAAACTCCCCTCGGAGCTCCTGAATTTTGATTTGCATCTCCTGACAAAGGAACTCGAGGTCCTATCAAAGCCGATGATAGGCTAGAAGAAGTCTATTGATTTATTCACTTGAGATCAATGGGGTGATTTACTCAAAAACAAGAAAATCACACCCATTTATGTATGGGGATAGGTATATTCTGTGCCGAGCCCCCACCCTCATAGGGCAAAGCACCTAGTGCGAATGAAATGCCCCACCATGCGGATTATCGAATCATCGTCTGTTAAAATCATCCGGAAGAGACGCTTCATCAATTCACCCGTTTAGCACTGCCGATGAAACGCTTTTGAGCGTAACACTTTAGCTCTTTGAAAAGGTGGCGCTCCTGTCCATTTGCTAATGCCCGGTGGCTATTCGTAACCGAACCCAGGGGACCGAGCCTGGAGATGTCTTTTTTTGCTCTGCCCTCTAAACAAGGCCCCGTACAGGGCCGTTTCAAACCGACGCACCGCCCCATAAGCCTTAGCACTAAGGTAGCAGCCTGTGTGCGCCGTTTTGAAACGCCCACTCCTCTGAACGATGGGAGGCCTGCCCTGGCGCTCAGCTTCCGGAGTGTTGTATGGATACGAGAGTATCTCACATCTCAGTTCTCCTTACTCATGCCTTATGAGCCAGGTCTGGGCCAGGGACAGAGTCAAAAAAAGACATCTCCATGCTCGGCTTAAGATTAATTTCAAAGAGGTAAAGTGTTACTTTTGAGCCATTAAGGGGTGGGGCTTTCTACGCACGAAAGGATGGAAGGAAAACCATGGCAGTTAATTGCTGGATGGAGTCCTAATGATCAAGCTCGTTCTGTCACATTTGATCTGCCCATCCCTTTAATGGTGCCGTACAGGGTGGGCACAAAAAAGGTGGTAAAGAGGGCGGAAATTAAGATACCCCCGATCACCACTCGAGCCATCGGGGCATTGATTTCAGATCCCTCACCGAATCCGAGGGCCATGGGGACAAGAGCAAGCGCCGTGGTACAGGTAGTCATCAGGATCGGACGAAGACGTCTCCTGCCTCCCAGGAGAATCGCCTCTTCCAGTGGAATCCCGCCCTTCCTGAGCTGATTGATACAGTCTATCAAGACGATTCCGTTGTTCACCACAATACCGATCAGGAGGACGCACCCGATAAATACAGGGATGGTCACATTCATCCCCAGAATGAGCATGGCGAGTATAACGCCAATGGCTGCAAATGGCACTGTGAACATGATCACAAAAGGCTCAGACAGGGACTCGAACTGAGAGGCCATTACCATGTAAACCAGAATAATGGCCAAGGCAATGGATTCGATATTGAAAGGGAAGCCAGCTCACCGGCTGCTCCTCCTACAACTCCTACCTCACCATAATCCTCGCATCGACCACCCAGTAACCTTCTCCCCGCGGCATCACTTCTACGGGATTGAAATCCAGCTCCGTTATCTGTGGGCTGTCCTCGATCATGGCTGAAAGCCTGAGCAATAGATCCTCAACAGAAGCGGTATCAGCAGGCGGTGCACCCCTGAACCCCTCAAAGAGCTTTTTCATCTTGATAGAGCTTACCAACTCCTTGGCATCTATATCGGTAAGAGGATGCAGTTTAACGGCCACGGGCTTGCCCGTGGGGCTCCACCATTGTTGATATTTGAGGCAGTATTTTCCATCATACCTGCTTGAAGGTCATTTTGAGCTCGAAAGCGTCGCTGTCACTTCGCCTCTCTATGTCGAAGCCCATCTTTTCAAACAGATGGAGCATGACCGCGTTTTCCCTCAAAACCACGGCGGTGAAGCCCAACAATCCCTGCTTCTTGGCAAGATAAGTGAGGTAGGATAGTAGCACCATCCCTATGCCCATGTTCTGCCATTTATCTTTTACCAAGAATGCTACCTCTGCGGTAAGGGAGTTCTCGTATAGGGAGTACTGCCCCAACCCTAGTACCTCCTCCTTCTTATCCTGTTTATTGATCGCAAGGATAACCATTTCCTTTGTATAGTCGATTACTACGTATTCTTGAAGACGTTCGTGATGCATGTCCATTCGTCTGGATATGAATCTTCGGTAAAGGCTTTTGTCTGAAAGGGAATAGAAGAATTCTTTGAGCAGTGGCTCATCCTTTATATTTACAGGTCTCAAAAGGAGCTCAAGGCCACTTTCAGTGGTTTTGTATATTTCCAGCTCCTCTGGATACTGTCCCTTCTTTTCAGGTATAAATGCCTGGTCCTTGTAGATCAGATTGAATCCCTTTGCCTCTTCTATGAGCCAGGGCCTGAACTTCGGATGCGCAATGGAGATGAGTTCCATTGCTCGCTCCCTTATATTCTTTCCATGGAGATAGGCAATACCGTATTCAGTAACAACATAGTGGATATCTCCTCTGGTCAAGGTCACTCCCGCACCCTCGGACACGAAGGGCACGATCCGGGATATTGTTTCATTTTCTGCTGTGGACTGAAGAGTTAAGATGGTTTTCCCTCTGGCTGATAGCAATGCCCCTCGCATGAAGTCCGCCTGACCCCCTATGCCGCTGTAAAACGTCTTACCGATGGACTCGGCAGTGGCTTGTCCGGTAAGGTCTATCTGGAGGGCGCTATTGATGGCCGTCATGTTCCTGTTTTGTGCAATAATAAGGGGATTGTTTGTATAGTCAACCTGCCTAAACTCAATGCATGGGTTGTCGTGGATATACTGGTAGGTCTTTTTTCTGCCCATGCAGAAGGTGGCTATCGTCTTTCCCCGATCTATAGTCTTTTTTGTATTGTCAATCACTCCTTTTTTCATTAGATCCACGATGCCGTCTGATAAAAGCTCGGTGTGTACCCCGAGATTCTTCTTGTGAGTCAGGTTTGAGAGGATCGCATTAGGGATACTTCCATACCCCACCTGGATCGTGTCTCCATCTTCAACGATGCGGGCAACATACTTCCCTATAAGCTGGGCTATCTCATCGGATACCTTATCTTCATACTCCAGCAATGGCTCCTCATAGGGAACTACAAAGTCCACATCCTTTATATGCAAAAAGGTATCCCCGTGTATCCGGGGCATGTTAGGGTTTGTCTGGGTTATTACCAACGAGGCATTCTCGACCGCTGCCTTGCTGATGTCCACGCTTACCCCCAGGCTCATATAGCCGTTATTGTCCGGTGGAGAGGTTTGGATAAGGGCCACATCTATGGGCACGATCCTGCGGTGGAACAAATCCGGAGCCTGTGATAAAAAAAGCGGTGAGTAATCAGCAAGCCCATTGTTTATGGCATCTCTGGTGTTATCCCCAATAAAAAAGGAGTTGTGTCTGAAATTGCTTTTGAATCTTTGATTGGTATACGGGGCAATGCCAAGTGTCCACACGTGGAGAATCTCCGCATCAAAGAAACCTTTAGGATGGGATTCCACATACTTTATGAGGGCCCGAACAAGGTATTGCGGCTCTCCGCAGGCTGTGCCTATAAATATGCGATTACCCCGATGGATGTTATGAAACACCCTTTCTTCAGAGACGAATTTATCGGGATATAGTTTCTTCCACTTTGTATAATTTAAGGTTTTGTCCATTGGTTCCACCTTAACTTTGGTAATCCTTAACAGAAATATAGTCTGTTGTAGTATGCCAGATTGCTTCAATATATTTACAAATGAGCAAAAAGTTGAAAATGCCTCCTCCTTTCCGTGTGAAAGGGTTAGAAGGGTGGGAAATCTGACTTTTCACGAAGTTATCATAGATCTTGTTACAGGTAATAAATGACTGCTTTATCGCTTCTCCTTGACTTTTGTGGGGACAATCTTGGTTATCTCCCCGGCTTCTATCATTGCTTTGACCTGTTCTTTTAGCTTGAACTTCTTGACCTTACCCCGTCCAGAGATTGGGAGCGCATCGAGCGTAGCAACATACCTTGGTACCGAAGCAGATGAAATTACACCATAGCAGTAGTCAACAATTTCCTGGGGGTCTACGTTATTTCCCTCTAATGGGATGACTACTGCAGCCACCACTTCGCCAAGTTCTGGGTCATTGACCCCTATTACAGAAACTTCCTCCACCTTGGGGTGAGTAATCAGGTGTTCTTCGATGATGCGAGGGAAGACGTTTAGCCCTCCCACTATGACCATATCCTTAGCCCTCCCTGTAATATAGTAATAGCCAAATTCATCTACCTTTCCTAAATCACCGGTGTGCAGCCAGCCGTCCATTACAGTCTTTTTGGTCTCTTCCGGTTGCTTAAAGTATCCGTAGCGCATAACACAGTAGCCCTTGCATACAATTTCACCTTGCTGCCCTACAGGGAGCAGTTCATGGGATTCTGTATCCAGGATGTGCACGTCTATGCCAGGTAGCGGTTTTCCTATAGTGGTCGCCATAGTCTCTGGGCTGTCGCTTAAGGAAGTCATAGTGATTACTGGGCTGGCCTCAGTCTGGCCATAGCCAATGAGTACTTTGCATTTCATCTCCTCAAGAACACCTTTAACTGTATCTATGGGGCACGGTGCACCTGCCATGATACCAGTTCGTAGGGTATCCAACGAAAAACTTCCCTTGCGGAATTCTTGGAGTTCGCGGATAAACGTTGTCGGGACCCCAGGGTGTATTGTGACACCGTACTTGTCGATCATCTCCAGGGCCTGATTCGGTTTATAGTCGAGCATTGGTGTCTGGGCAGCCCCGCGTAACACAGATAGGGTAAGAACCAATGTGTTGCCGAAGGAGTGGGAATATGGAATGGGTACAAGGATGTTGTCCTCTTCTGTGGCATCCAGCTGAGAGCCAACGTCCCATGCATTTCGGATCATGTTGTAATGGCTTAGAACCACGCCCTTGGGCCTGCCGGTGGTCCCTGAGGTGTAAAGGATAAACTCCATGTCGTGTTCTCCGATCTCTTTAGCGATCTCGTTCATTTCCTCATCGCTTATATTGGAGCCATCTTCAACCAGCTCTTCCCAGGATGTAAGCCATTCCCTATTCGCATTGCCAAGGATAACCACACCTTGTAGGCCCCGTAATCTTGCTCTGGTTTCCTCTACCATGGCTGGGAAGTCTACATTAAGCATAGCCTCTGATATAACCAGAGCTCTTGCGCCACTGTGGTGAAGTATATACTCGGCCTCACCTGGCCTGTACCAGTAGTCAAGAGGCACAATTACCGCGCCAGCCTTGGATATACCGAACCAAGCTACTACCCACTCTGGATGGTTGTGCATCCAGAGGCCTACTCGATCACCTTTCTGTATCCCTCTTGCCACAATTCCCTTGGCGAATGCCCCAGAAAGTTCCTCCAATTCCTTGAAGGTGATCTTTTTATCCTTCCAGTATATGGCCGTTCGATCCGGCCATCGTCTCGCGGCATACCTTATAACGCCCCCCATTGTTCTTTGCTCTAAATCGTGATACATGTAAGTAACCCTCTCGTACTAAAATGTTAACTGACTTCTGCTATTTCCAATAAAATGACAAGAGCTCCTCTTTCTTTGGTAGAACTGCAAGCTAACTAAGAATTTAGCCAAACCGTCTGGTTATTTACAAGAGCATTTTTACCTTTCTTAAGATTCTTTAGGCTTTTTTCTTACTGGGGATTATCAAGACGGGTATTGGGCTCCGCCTGAGGACTTTTTCCGCAACACTTCCGAAAAAGACATGCTCCATTCCCGTCCTCCCATGGGTGCCCATCACTATGAGATCGACCTGCTCCTTCTTGGCAAACTCGAGTATTTCCTCGCCTTCCCTGCCCGATTTGGTGACGATTTCAAAGGAAACCCCCGCCGCTATCTTGCTTACATAGCGCTCTCGGTAATTCGTATCCAGATATTCCTGGATGCCTCGCTGTATTTTTTCCGCGGTCTCTGCGTCCACAAAACCTGCGGCGTATGCCTGATGGGGGTTATCAGGTATTACATGGAGTATATAGAGAAGCCCCTCGTCTCGTTGAGCAATACCATAGGCATACTCAAATGCATGATCGGCATTTTCCGAAAAATCGGTACAGAAGAGTACCTTTCTGTATTTCGGGTATTCTCTCATTTTCGTCCTCCTTTCGCTATCGCATCGATTTCACATTTGACGGATACGGTATCATTGGTTGAGAGCGTATACGGTTTACGGAATAACCATACTTCCCATTTCTTCCTGACTTTTTGTGACATTACCTTCTCGCTCAGCTCCTACCCCGCATAACTAATATGGAAACCCGAGGATTCGAGCTCTTTGGCGATAGGTTCGGTATCTTTTCTCTCCAATCGTAAGGCTATAAAGGCCTCTCCATCGCCAGTACCGTTAAAGGTTACCAAACTCCGCACGTTAGTTTTATTCTGATCCAGGATCTTCAGAATCTTCTGCATGTTCCCGCTCATATGCGGGATCTTTATCTCTACGTGAGTACCTTTTTCAGTCACGCCCAAGGCCTCTGTCATAAGCCTTACAATATCAGACTCGGTGACCACACCGACAAGCCTACCGTCCTCAACCACCGGAAATACACCATAGCCCTTTTCCTGGCCCATTCGCAGGGCCTCTTCGACCGGCGTGTCCGGAGAGATGGTGCAGGGATTCTTGACCATTATTTCTTTGACGGTCAGCTTATCCAGGAGATAATTCAACTCCCACTTGCTGAGAGACGTAGCTGGAGAGGGTGCTACCTCGAGGAGCTTGTGTTTTGTCACAAGGCCTACGAGCTTATCCCGCTTCATGACCGGTAGCCGCCTGATCCTATGGGCCTCCATTATTCTTTGAGCATCTATGAGCGAGGTCTTTTCATTAACCGTTACCACATTGGTTGTCATGATATCTTTTGTTCTCATTTTTCGCTCCTTTCTTACTATGATCTCTAAAACATGATTCGAGTACTTGTTTCTCCCATGTGGCCTTCAAAGGTCCAATGTGCTAGCCTTTGTTAGTAAAGATAAGCAATCAGCGGTCACGATTAAATCGGGTAAACCCTGTATTTTCACCTCATCAGTGATGTATTTCACGCCCGAACTGCCTTCGAGAAGTAACTAGAGAGGACCGTTGTCCGTCTTCAGTACTCGCTATGAGCTGCTATTAGAAAGCGCTGTCTCGTCCAGTCTTACCCTCCCACTCAAAGCCCAGCTGCCCCAAGATGCTCTCCACCGTAGTGATCAGCTCATCTCTACTGGATGAGCCCTTGGCGACGAGGTAGTTGGCCCCGTAGTGGTAGGCGGCCTTGCGGTACTCGGGCAGATCGTAGGCGGTCAGGATGATAATGATGACCTTCTTGTGCTCCTGCTTGATGTGTCTGGTGAGCTCAAGGCCGTTTTCCCCCGGGAGCTTGATGTCCATGAAGATCAGATCGGGGCAGCAGGCGGCTATCTTTTCTTTTGCCTCCGTGCCCTCCCCTGCCTCATCAATGGACATGAAGGGAAAGTGTCGATGGATCATCTCCCTCAGTGAGTGGCGAAAGATGGCATTGTCTTCAACAATGAGTGTCCGGAACATGGCAGTATCCTTCATTACCGGTTGTGTGGTTCTATGGTTGGTGTCTGTGCCTCGTGAGAGTCTGTCTACTCTCGGCTTTACTTTATGATCGGGGATCGTTATAGTAAATACGGTCCACACTGTATATAGGCGGCTTTGATACTGTATTTTTATCGAAGGGGCAGGAAGGTATATGGCAGGAAAACACCGCGTTGTCATCGCAGAGGATCATACGATCCTCAGGGAAGGCCTGCGGGCCCTTTTGGCCTCCAGTTCCGAGTTTGAGATCGTGGGGGAGGCGGAAGACGGCCGGGCTGCGATCCAGCGCGTACAATCGCTGAAGCCCGATCTGGTTTTGATGGATCTGTCCATGCCCCGGATGAGCGGCCTGGATGCCATTCGAGAGATCAAACGGGAGTTTCCCGAAACCAAGATCGTGGCCCTCACGGTCCACAAGACCGAGGAGTATGTGCTGGCCACCCTTCAGGCCGGTGCCGACGGCTACGTGCTCAAGGATACCACCCACACCGAACTGCTCATGGCACTCAACAGTGTGATCAGGGGAAAGCGGTATTTGAGCCCGGGGATCTCGGAGACGGTAATCGAGGGGTATCTGGCGGGTAAAAAGACGCTCAAGCCCCAGTCGGCATGGGATACCCTCACCCACCGGGAGCGGGAGATCCTCAAACTGATTGCCGAAGGCTATAAGAATAAACAGATTGCCGAGTATCTGTGCATCAGTATCAAGACCGTGGAGACACACCGGGCGAGCCTCATGAAAAAGCTGGACCTGCACAATGCCTCTGCCTTGACCGCCTATGCCATGGAGCGGGGATTGGTGACCAGATAGGCCTTACGGGGTGGGCCACGATGCCCGAATGAGGGTGCCTGCGCGGGGGAGGGATTCCACGGAAAAAGACCCGCCTGAATAGTCGACACGCTCTTTCATGCTGGCAAGACCTAAACCTCTCTTTGCACGCTCGGCACTCCGCGCAACTTCCAGGTCAAAACCGCGCCCGTTATCCTTGATGGTCAACTCTATACGGCTGTCGTGTTTCCTCAGGCTAAGGTGCACCAGGTCCGCCTCGCTATGCTTGCCAATATTGTTCAACGCCTCCTGCATCACCCTGTAAATAACGATCTTCAGGAGGTCCGGTACCTCTTGCTCATCGACGTCGATCTGCTTTTCGATCCTGATACCGGAGTATATTGCCTGAAACTCACGGCAAAACCAGGAGATGGTGGCCAAAATCCCCAGATCGTCTAGGATGGACGGGTGCAAATCCATACAGATGCGCCGTACTTCTTCAACGCCGTTTTGAACTACCGGAATAAGCGCCTTCAGTGTCTTTCCTCCAGGCGTATCAACGCCTTCGCCCAGTTGATGCAATACATCCTCCACGCCAAACTTGATTGCGCTCAGGATCTGTCCGAGGTCGTCATGGAGCTCCTGGGCGATTCGCTTTCTCTCGTTTTCCTGGGCACTCATGAGCTGGGTGGAGAGAAACCGGAGCTGTTCTTCAGATTTCCGTAAGGCTTCCTCATTCTGTTTCCGCTCGGTGATATCAAGGAAAGATCCAACGCTCTTCTTGGTCTCTGGAAACACGGCGAAGGTTGCGAAGATCTCTTTTGTAACGCCTCTCTTATCGATGAACTTAAATTCATAGTTCCTTGGAGCAGCACCCGGGTCAATCCTTCGCGCCGTGTGATATTCCAGCATACGTTCCAGATCATCCTTCCGCGCAACAAATTCCGTCCACCGTTTCTTGCCCTCCACCTCACGTTTCGAGAAGCCTGAAAGCTTTTCAAATTCCCTATTTGCCAGGGATATGGTTGTATCCTCCTCAATAATGACGGTGGCGGTGCCGGTTGCCTCGAAGATGGTTCGGTATTCATCCTCCGACTCCCGCAGGGCCTCCTCTGCCCGCTTGCGCTCCACTTCTGATAGCTCCAATTCAACTATCCGCTGTCGCTGTTCCGCAAGTTCCCTTATGAGCCACTCCTTGGTTTTGCTTTTATCCTTCATGGTCTTTGTGGGGTAAAGCGATGATCCGTTGATCGGCCTTTATTCGCCTTCGCCAGAATACCCTGCAGCTTGTTGCAGGGATTATCAGCCTCCGCCAAGGCTCCTGCTCGACAGGGATGGCGACGCGACTTCGGCGCAATTCCGCTTGATACCCTGCAGTTTACTGCAGCGAGCTTCATCTGAATAATCAGTGATGCCAACAGGTTAAGCCCAGAGGGCGTGAGTATAAGGCAAAGATGGAGGGCTGTCAACGAAAAGGCGTTTGCCCCTCTGATCTCCTTACCTCTGGTCATAGCCGGGTCAGGGCGAATGTAACAGGTCAAACCCAAGCGCTTGACTTTGTCCCTAAAAGAACTATATGAATAGAACAAAAAGCTGAGCTGAGCGGCCACAGAGGCCTTACCATAAGTAGGACGCTACGACTACCAATGAGCGTACGTTCTTTTTGTCCTCCTAAGTAATTTACACCCCCACCCTAACCCTCCCCCTTCAAAGGGGGGAGGGCAGGGGTGGGGGACGAAGCGCCGGGGTCATTTGCTAAGAAGGATGAGGCAAAGTCATTTCTTTTGAGGTCGAAATAGATAAGAAGGAGATCGATCACCAGAAGCAGCGGGCCAAGAAACTGAGGCAGTCTGCATGGTGGCAGAGAAAAGTCTCGAAAGGGATCTGCCACTATTGCGGCCGGCAAGTCGATCCGAAGCAATTAACCATGGACCATATGGTCCCCTTGATACGGGGCGGAAAGAGCACCAAGGGCAATCTCGTGCCTGCCTGCAAGGATTGCAACAACAAGAAAAAATACCTGCTCCCGGTTGAGTGGGATGAATACCTGAGAGAACTCGCGCACAAAGAACCCTAGAATATCAAGAATCAGTAAACGATTTCACAGAGGTGACAATGGAAACGATAATCAGAGTAGACATGAAGCACTTGAAGATAAGAACCGAAAAATCTCCGAAGGACTTTACGTTGCTCGGAGGAAGGGGATTAAGTGCCAGAATCTTGAACAAGGAGGTTCCACCACTTGCCCATCCGTTGGGCCATGAAAACAAGCTCGTGGTGGCACCGGGGCTCCTCGCCGGAACCATGGCCCCATCCTTCGGGAGGATCTCTTTTGGTGCAAAGAGCCCCTTGACTTATACCATCAAGGAGACAAACGCCGGCGGTACTGCAGCACAAAAACTGGACCGCCTCGGAATCAAGGCACTTGTTCTTGAGGGAAAACCCGAGAACAATCAAATCTACTGCCTCTACCTCGATGCCAAGGGCGCACAGCTCATCTCCTCGCCTGAACTCGAGGGCAAGAAGAACTACGAGCTGGCTCAGATCCTCCGAGAGAAATACGGCAAAGATATGGGGATCATTTCCATAGGGCCGGCCGGCGAAGCAAGGATGTCCGCAGCCAGCATTGCCGTCACCGACCAGGACGGGCGACCCTGTCGCCACGCCGGAAGGGGTGGTCTCGGTGCCGTTATGGGGTCAAAGGGCATTAAGGCCATCGTCATAAACGCGGAGGGCACTAAGCCTATAGAACCTGCTGACAAAAAGGGCTTCACTGAGACGATAAAGGATTTGGTCGAAATGCTCAAACAGGACAAGGGCGTCGAGGGTTTCTCAAAACATGGAACACCCGGGGGCATCCAGTTTTTGAGCGATCTGGGGAGCATGCCCAGCTGGAACTACCATGGCGGTCCCGTGAAGGGCATAGAAAACCTCTATGGAGACACCATCGCCGAGGTCAACAAGCGCAGAGGCGGCGCAATGCACGGCTGCATGCCGGGGTGTGTCGTGAGGTGCTCCATCGTGTTCCACGGCGACGATGGCTCCCATCTCACCTCCGCCCTGGAATATGAAACCCTGGCTCTGCTGGGCACTAATCTGGCTATTACCGACCTTGATGCCATTGCTCGAATGGACCGGATGTGTGATGAGCTGGGTATAGACACCATCGAGGCGGGAAGCGCCATTGCACAACTAATGGAGGCCGGGGTCGTGAAGTTCGGCGATGAGCAAAGGGTCCTGGGCATCCTTGAGGAAATCGGAACGGGGGGTCATTTTGGCAGAATAGTCGGCCACGGCACTGCCTTCACCGCCCGCTACCTCGGTCTGGATCGGGTACCCGTTGTCAAGGGCCAGGCCATTCCAGCCCACGATCCCAGGGCCTGCAAGGCGGTAGGGGTTACCTATTCCACCTCACCGATGGGCGCAGACCACACTGCAGGTATAACCTACAAGGACTCGTTGTCAAAAAAGGGCCAGATAAAGAGATCTTATGATGAACAGATACTGAATGCCACCCTCGACACCGTTGGCTATTGCATGCTTGCTGCGCCTTCAAAGGGGGCCCTCATCTATGATGTGATTGCCAACCTCCTGAATGCCCGGTACGGCACCCATTTGAATGGAGAAGACGTCTCCACTATCGGTTTGCGCACCATCGAAGACGAGCTCAGCTTTAATCGTTCAGCAGGGTGGTCCCATGTCCATGACCGGGTGCCCGAATTCATGAAAACCGAAAAGCTGCCACCTCACGACGTGGTTTTCGATGTGCCCCAGGATGAGATAGACGCTCTATTCAAAGATGTCAGTTGATCGGACATCACTCTATTAGAGTGCCTTTCCGCAGTAAGGGCAGAAGGTAAAATCCCGATCAATAGCCCCTCCGCAGGCCGGACAGGTTTTTTTCACCGGTGGTTGCTCAAAATCCATGCGTGGGCCGTGCTCATCGATAACGGCATTGCAGTTTTCGCAGATCAAAAACGGGGTACCCCTCTTGACCGGAAACAGGGGGATAAAGAACAGGCTCACGTAATGATCTACCCGCTTGAGATAAACCCCAACATGCCCACATGACGGGCACGACCTGGGTTGCCGATCAACAGTAACTGTTTTGGGTTGAATCCCGCCAATAAAGAAGAACATCGGTCATAGCGCCTCTAGAGTGTGAGTTTTCTCCTATATTAAATCACTTGTGCCCTATTCATCAATCGATTATTGCTCTAACCCCGTAACCACCTTCGTGATTGAACAGTAATACGGGGAGCACTTCATTGCCTGCATCCACTGAGAATTCTCCTGACTGGTAAGGCCATGAAATTCTTTCTTAAGAGACTGGCCCTGTTGAGTGGGAAGCTGAGAATCCACCTAGCCCCGCTTATCAGCTCAGATATCGGCACTGAGCGCAGTGTTCGTGAATTACTTACTCTATAGGGCTGGCGGGAGGGCGCCGTTCTTTTCGCGACTTGGGTATGGGGGAAACCGCAGCTCCCGACTTGTCGGGGGAATGCGGAGGGGGCAAGCCTGCCCGCCATTGCGAGCCGCTCAGGCGAGGCGGGCGGGACTCCCCCGTAAACAAGTCGCTGAAAAAACCAGCCCGTGAGCCTCGGAACGAAAGAAAGGGTTTCATGGCATGCGCCTATTGCAATACAGACTTCTTTGCACTCCCCGTATTACTATTCAACAGGGCGGGCCGGTGATTCGACCGAGGGCTATCTCAAATCCGTGCAATTTTGTTCTTGCCATCTAGTGTTGATGACTTCGTAAAAAGTCGGAAATGACCATTTTCCGTCATTCCGGCGAAAGCCGGAATCCAGTCTTTTCAGTTAGTTACAGAGGTTCTGGACTCCGGTTTTCACCGGAGTGACGACTTTTTACGAGACCATCAGTGTTGTGTCCCAGAAATTCCTTACATAATCTAGCGAATGTTTTTGCGTCTCCAAAGACTAAATCAAAATCCGAAATCCGAAACAAATTCGAATTCCAAATGACCAAAATCCAAAACATGTTTAGAACATTCGAGATTTGAATTTCCATATTGTCCTTCGACTACGCTCAGGATTGTGAGCTGGTCGAACCATTTCGGATTTAGGCCTGCCCTGGCGCGACATGATGTTAAAAAAATTGCATCTCGGCATGCTGCAGGCTTCTGGGGACATACACTCAGTTCTCTTAAGCCAGGTCTGGGCCAGGGATTTCGTGCTTCGAATTTATCATCTTAAAGACCTGAAAACGGTGATTCGATCTGATTATTTTTGTAAACAATTTTTGATGACTTCGTAAAAAGTCGGAAATGACCATTTTCCGTCATTCCGGCGAAAGCCGGAATCCAGTCTTTTCAGTTAGTTACAGAGGTTCTGGACTCCGGTTTTCACCGGAGTGACGACTTTTTACGAGACCATCATTTTTGAGACATGATACTAGATTGTGAGCAGTCATTGTTCGCGAAATCGCTTTTGTAGTTTTCGCATACCAGTGAGCCAGCGATCGTAGTCTGCGACTTTTCGTTCCATGTAGGCCTGGACTTCGGGATGTGGCAGAATCAGAAACCGCTCTTCTTCTAACGCGGCCATCACCGTGTCGGCCACTTGCTCCGGTTCTAACATGCCGTCAACCGTTGCCACACCGCCCCCAACCGGGGCCATTTCGGTGCGCACGGCCTGAGGACAAAGCACGGAAACCTTAATGCCCTGGTCGCCATAGGTGATGGCAATATTCTCAGCCAGTCCTACTGCGGCATGTTTGGTAACGGAATAAGGAGCCGAGCCAATCTGACTGAGAAGACCCCCCGCCGAGGCCGTGTTCAGAAGGTAACCGCCACCGCGCTCTATCATGCCGGGAATCACCGCCCGTGCTGCATACACATGGGCCAGAACATTAATCTCCCAGATCAGCTGCCAATCCTCGTTCGGTGCCTCCACACCGCCGCCAATCATGATGCCTGCGTTGGAGCAAAACAGGTCAATCGGCCCGATCTTCTCTTCAGTTTGTCTGACTACCTCGATGATTTCCTCTTCCTTGCTGACGTCGCACTTGATAGAGAGCCCGTCGATTTCATCGGCAACCGCCTTTGCGCCTTCCTGGTTTATGTCCACCACGGCAACTCCTTTGGCGCCTTCCTGCGCAAACCTCCGGCATAACGCCCGGCCGATGCCGCTCCCTCCGCCTGTTACAACAATGACTTTGCCCGCAACGTGCATGTTTTTTCACTCCCCTTGATTAATGCCATAAACCATCCCGCTCCAAGGCGGGGTGGTCCTAGCTATGCTGTGCAAATGAGTGGGTTTTACCTTTTTATCTCTCGCCCGCACCCCTTCGACTCTGCTCAGGGTCGCTCGAGCCCGCAGAGTCCTCTGAGTAAAATAACTACGGAATGATTGCTTACCGCTTTATGGGAGAAGGTCTTTAAGGAAAAAAGAATGCATTCTTTTTTCCTTTTAAAACCTTTCCCATACACAATCCCGCGTAGCGTGATTGCACGCCCCTATAGGGGCAAGGTAAGCAATCTCTTTTGTATCATGAGAAAATCTTGGTTCTCTGAGAACTCTGTGTGCTCCGTGAGAGATCAAAGACCTTTTTAGGGTCAAGAGCAAGCCACATAAAATGAATCCGGTTTTCCGAAAGAGAATATAGGGGAGTACGACTTACTGTGTCAAGGATGGATGACTCAAACCCGATAATGTCTGAAACAAGATGTGGAGATTCATGCTTAAACGGGAAGGCCGATACCTCTCTTCATGTAACAATTATGTATACCGGTTATGCATGCCGCCCGCACTGAAACCCTTTGCCAAGCTCACACCACACGCACGCACCCGGCATGGTCTGTGCTGCCAAAACTTGGGATTCGCACTTTCCGCACAGATATTCCTCTCCGGGCTTCATCGGCCCTTCGCACGGCGTTATTGTCATAGGGCAGAGCATAACGCATGAGCCGCACTGCTTACAAAAGTCAGGACGGACACCGAAAGGGAAGTCGACGCGGCGGTCTTTGCCGCGCCCCACAAAACCTATGGCTTTGGCCTTCCACAGTTCCGCGCACACGCGCACGCAGCGGCCGCAGAGCACGCAGTCACTGTTTCTGAATGGGTAGCGGACTTCCTTCACGCCGCAGAGTACGGCGATATCCTGGATGGCACGGGAATTGGGGGCCTGAGCCACGAGAAGCTCCGCGATGTTGTGCCGCAATTTTCGTATTTTTTCGGTGTTGGTGCGTATAACCATGCCTTCTTGCACGAGCAGGGTGCAGGAGGTAGTGATTTTTGAACGACCCTCCCGGACGTGTTCAACGATGCAGAGACGGCAGGCGCCGAGGTCGGAGAGATAGGGCACATGACACAGGTGTGGAATACAGATGCCGAATTCAATCGCTACATCGAGCACACTTGTGCCTTTCACCGCGCGCACATGGGCGCCGTCAATCGTCACGGTCACGAACTGCTGCATAGCTCACCTCTTTAATTAATTACGACAGCATCAAACTTGCACTCGCTTTGACAGATTCCGCATTTACTGCATGTCTCGGGGTCTATAACATGAACCTGTTTCTTGTTTCCGCTAATCGCCTCACGGGGGCACGCTCGCCTGCAGACTCCACAGCCGTTGCATTTTTCCGGATCGATCGCATATTCGATCATTGCTTTGCACACACCGGCAGGGCATCGCTTTTGGTTGATATGGGCCTCATATTCATCACGGAAATAGCGTAATGTCGAGAGCACCGGATTCGGCGCACTCTTACCCAATGCACAGAGCGAAGTTTCACGTACCGTTTCGGCCAAGTCCTCTAATAGCGTAATCTGTTCAGGCCGGCCGTTGCCTTCGGTAATGTCGGTGATGATCTCGAGCATGCGATCGATGCCCAGACGGCAGGGCACGCACTTGCCGCACGACTCATCCTGGAGGAAGGCAAGGAAGTACTTGGCAACGTCGACCATGCACGTTCCCTCGTCCATCACTACCATGCCACCGGAACCTACCATAGAGCCCGCTTCAGCGAGCGCTTCAAAATCGATGAGAAGATCAAACTTATCTACTGGCAGGCACCCACCGGAAGGACCCCCGGTCTGCACGGCTTTCACCGCGTTCCCGTTATCTGCTCCACCACCGATATCGAACACGACGGTCCGCAACGGCGTACCCATGGCTACTTCGACGAGGCCGGTATTTCTGACTCGACCGGTGAGGGCAAGAATTTTAGTTCCTTTACTATTTTTAGTTCCCTTTGAGGCAAACCAGGAAGCCCCATTCATAATAATTGACGGCACATTGGCCCAGGTCTCCACGTTGTTGAGGGTCGTGGGTTTGTGCCAGAGACCATCCACCACGGTATGGACATCTTTGGGTCGCGGTTCACCGACCTTGCCCTCCAGCGAAGCCATGAGTGCGGTTGACTCGCCGCAGACAAAGGCGCCACCTCCTCTGGCGATTTCTATATCGAACGAGAATTTCGATCCAAAGATGTGCTCTCCTAAAAGCCCCACTTCTCTCGCTTGCTGCACGGCCACTCGGGCATGTTCAACGGCGAGGGGATATTCCTTGCGGACATAGACGTATCCTTGCCGTGCACCAGTAGCCAAAGCTCCGATCATCATCCCTTCGAGCACCAGGTGCGGGTTACCTTCCAAGAGACAGCGGTCCATGTAGGCACCTGGATCGCCTTCATCTGCATTGCAGATAACGTATTTCTCATCACCTGGGGCGGCCCAACAGTCAGCCCATTTCCGACCTGTAGGGAACCCGCCACCCCCACGGCCCCGCAGACCGGAGGCCTTGATTTCCTCAATGATTGCTGCTGGAGGCATCCCGGTGAGGGCCTTTGCCAGTGATCCATACCCGCCAAGAACGATATAACTCTCGATAGAGCAAGGATCAATCAATGGATTCTGTGACAGGAGCTGACGGTCCTGAGCCCGGTAAAAGGGAATTTCCGCCTCGGTGCCAACCTTTTTGCCGGAGACAGGATCGGTATAGAGCAATCGTTCAATAACCTCGCCATTGCTCACCGTTTTGATAACGATATCGTGTGCATCGTCAGGGGTGAGGTGACAGTAGAATATATTGTCCGGCTCAAGCACCATGATGGGTCCCTGCTCACAAAAGCCGTGACAACCGGTAACTCGCACCAGCACACTCTCGTCCAGTCCCTGTCTACCCAGGACCTCCTTGACCGCATCGATCACGGAGATAGAACCTGATGCCCGGCACCCAGTTCCGCCGCAGAACGTGAGGGTCTTGGTGAAGCGCGCGTGTTCAGCGCTCAGTTGCATGCGGAGATCTTCAAGGTCATTGATGTGGTTGAGTCTAGGCATGGGCTATTTTCTCCTCTCCAGTACGACGGGTGAACTCGATTAAGGACCGAAGTTTACCGGGGGTCATGTGATGATAGTACGTACCGTTTATGACGACTGCGGGCCCGAGCGCACAGCAACCAAGGCAATTAACGCGATCAAGGGTGAAAAGGCCATCCTCAGTCGTTTCGCCGGGTTTGATGTTGAGTTCTCCGAGAACCTGGTCGACGAGAAGATCACAGCCTCGAACATGACAGGCAGTACCCATGCAGACTGTGACTACGTATTTCCCTTGGGGTTTGAGCGAAAACGCCTTGTAAAAGTGTGCAGCTCGATACACCTCAATGGGGGGCACTCCCAATTCTCTTGCCGCAGTTTCCATGGCTTCTTGAGGTAGATATCCAAATGTGTTCTGGACATCTTGCAGCACTTCAATGAGCTGATGAGGTTGACTCCGGCGGCCTTCGAGAATTGAATCGATATTGAAATCGGGCATAATGGATTCCTCCGGTAGTGATTCCTGCTTGACAGCCCGTAGATTACTAGGTAAAGAAAGCTGTGAAAATAGGACATAATTGCCCATGCTATGCCTACACTTTATAGGCAAAATTACGCCCAATTGTTGCCTATAAAATGCCAATAACAGGAGAACGTGACATGTCTCGAAAACAGCATCCGGTGACCCAGAATGGTACCTCAGAATGGCACAGTCCTGCAGAGGGATTGCCCTTCCTCTGGCGAATTCCCCAGAACTTTGAAACCGAGCCGGCAAAACTCGAAATCGCTCTCCGTGAACGCATTAAGGAATTGAACTGCTTGTACGGGATCGCCGGGCTCGCCGAGCGCCACGGGGATTCCATAGATGAGGTTCTGCGAGCCCTTGTCGATTTTTTGCCCCACTCGTGGCAATATCCCGAGGTCACCTGTGCGCGGATAGAGTTTGCCGGGAAGGTTTACAAGAGCACCAATTTCAAAGTCACCAAGTGGCGACAGTCCTCGCAGATTTTCATGTATAACGAGCCGGCAGGTGAAGTGGCGGTGTTTTACCTCAAAGAGTGCCCGCCGGCGGATGAAGGACCATTTCTCAGGGAAGAGCGAGCTTTGCTCGATGCGGTGGCCGAGCGCATCGGGGCCATTGCCATGAGGATTGCCGCTGAGCAGGAGTTGCTGGAAACCAACAAGCAGCTGATGGTGGAACAGACCGCGTTACAGGAGACGAACACCGCATTACGAGCGGTTCTGGCTAGAATCGAGGAAGAGAAACAAGAGATTCACAGAAATGTGCAGGCAAATGCCGAGAAGATTCTCATGCCCATTTTGCACGCACTGGAACTGGGGCTGCCTAAGATTCAGAGGAAGTATGTAGAACTGCTGAAAACCAACCTCGAAGAACTCACCTCACCTTTCATCAACACGTTCTCCCAGAAATATCACTCATTAACACCAACGGAGGTGAAAATCTGCAACATGATCCGCAATGGGTTGCAGGCAAAGGAAATCGCGCAGCTTTGCGGTATCTCCTGGGCTACAGTCAACCGGCACCGGGAACATGTCCGCCGAAAGCTTGGCATCACCAACAGTAAGCGCAACCTTGTAACCTACTTGCAATCGAGCATGTCAGGAGAAAGCACAGAAGAGCCGTTGCGTCGGGATCAAAGCAGTTCTCGAGGTAAGCGGAGGTTACCATGATCGAAGCTCAGGATGGCTTACTTTGAGAAATGAAAAATGCACAAGAATGCGATCGGGGTGTGCACGGTAACTAGGCCCTTTCTCAATGCATGTTGAAATGAACCACCCTGCAGCCCCGATTTGTCGGGATCTACTCTTCGCTTCGACAAGCTGCAGGGTATCCAATGTCAAAGTCCCCTCCCTTAATGGGAGGGGATAAAGGGGAGGGTGACCAAACATTTTGTCACCCCCACCTAACCTCCCCCATCAAGGGGGAGGCACTATGTGGTAAGCCTGCAGCAATCTGCAGGGAATTATCAAGTTAAACAATCCCGGTGGTTGGGAGTTAGCCCAAGAGGTCCATCATCTTCACCATAAGTGCGGTTTCAAGGTAATCGAAGTTCAAGGGTTTGGTAATGTAGTCACATGCCCCTAATGCAATGGCTCTCTTGCCCAGCTCCTCGTCGGCAATGGCTGTTACCATAATAACTCCGACCCTGGGATCGATTTTTCGTATCTCTTTCAGGGTGTCTATGCCGCCCATCCCGGGCATCATAATGTCGAGCAGTACGATATGGGGCCTGATCTCTTTTACTTTGGCTATGGCAGCTCTCCCGTCAGGTGCCGTGTAAACGTCATAACCCTTTCGATTCAAAAACTCCTTGAGGAGATTACGTATTGTAATCTCGTCGTCGACCACCAGGATTTTTTTCATCGTTTTCAACGCATATTCTGTAGCGATGATCGCACTATCCTCTTTCTCCGGCAAAATAAGAGTTGCCATGGCTAAAATCGCAGATCTCCCTCAAGTATAGCCATACGTGCCGCAACTCAGGTCTCGTTATTGTCTCTTTGATCCAAGATCTGCCGAATAGTCTGGCTGATCTCGCGCATGAGAATTGGCTTCATGATCAGTTTCTTTATACCCAGAGCCGTGGCCTTCTCATCCGAGATCATCTCGCTATATCCCGTACAAAGGACAATGGGAATATCGGGCCGTATCCGGATAAGTTCTCTGGCCAGCATTTCCCCTGTCATATTGGGCATGGTCTGATCGGACACGACAAGATCGAATTTCTCCGGTTGGTTCCGAAAAGCTTCGAGGGCCTCGATGCTGCTTGTTCTGGCAACGACTCGATAGCCCAGGTGCTCGAGCAACTGTACTCCGATGTCAACCAAAGCCTTCTCGTCATCAACAAAAAGGATTCGTTCATTACCTGAGGGAAAGGGGCTAAGGGCTCGCGCTTCCGGTGTCACCTCGCTCGTAATTCTCGGAAAGAACACATGAATGGCAGTCCCCTCACCCAGTTTGCTATCAACAGTGATGCTTCCGCCAGTGCTTTCAACGATCCCATGTACCACCGCAAGCCCCATACCGGTACCCTGGTCTGGCTCACTGGTGCTAAAATAGGGATCAAAAATCCGTTCTATGATCTCAGGTGCTATACCCGAGCCTGTATCCCTCACGGTGAGTCTTACATGCGCTCCGGGTTTCAAACCGGGATTTGAGGCTGCGGCTTCTGAATCAAGATCTGCGTGTTCAAGGCTGACCTCCAGCACACCTCCCTTCTCCCGCATGGCCTGGGCTGCATTGGTGCAGAGATTGATTAAAACCTGATGAATTTGCGTAGGATTAGCTAAGACTGTGTCCGACTCGCTCCCAAGGTTCTGCCGGATCTCAATGGTGGTAGGCAGGGAGGCCCTCAATAGCTTGAGCGCCTCTTTGATAATGGTGCTGATCCGCAGAGGCTTTTTTTCATCCGCACTCTGACGGCTGAAAGCAAGGATCTGTTGTACGAGGTCTTTGGCGCGGATTCCGGCTTCATATATTGCTTCCAGGCTGGCTTGCGCCTTGCTGTCCTCGGGCAGGTCATACCGTAATAATTCAGTGTATCCGATAATTGCCGTGAGAATATTGTTGAAGTCGTGTGCAATGCCACCGGCAAGGGTGCCGATGGCCTCCATCCTTTGAGCTCGCTGAAGTTGGGCCTTCAGCTTCTTTTTTTCCTCCTCCGCCCTCCTGTGCTCGGCAATCTCTTGCTGAAGTTGATGACTTACGCTGGTCAGTTCCCCGGTGCGCTCTTGAAGATCTCTCACATGTTTCCCAATTTCAGAAGGAAGCTTCGCGTTCTCTGAGCAGTTGCTTACGATTACAGAATTAGTATCCGCTGCACGCTGTGCCTGCCTTCGGGCAAAGCACGATATAGAAACAATCTTACTTATCTATCGGATCAATTGGACGGAGATCAATAGGCATATATACTGCTTTTTATATAGGTAGAACTACTTAGCAGGCAGATCTTGGAAGGCTTATAGGGAAGTATCTCAAGCGGTCAGCGAGGTATACCCCTTAAGGATGGCATATTTTACTAATTCGGCGGTCGTACTCAGGTTGAGTTTTCTCGTGATGTTGGCTCGATGGTTCTCCACGGTCCGTATGCTTATGAACAGAAGCTCCCCAATCTCTCTGCCCGACTTTCCTTCTGCAATCAACTTTATGACCTCTCTTTCCCGTGTGGTCAGAGGTTGCGAAGGGAACTCCCCACTCCCCTTGTACATATGTGAAATATCTTCTGCCATCTCACCGGCAAGGAGGCGGGTTACGTAGAAACCTCCCTTGCGAATCGTTTTTACGGCGGAAAAAAGCTCCACATCCGAGTCTTCTTTCAGCAGGTAGCCTTGAGCCCCCGCAGCCATGGCATCGTACAGATATTCCTTTCTTCTGTGCATGGTCAGGATTATGACTTTCACATCAGGATAGAGGCTCCTGATCTCTCGAGTGGCTTCGATACCCCGGATGTTCGGCATCGAAATATCAAGCAAAACCATGTCTGCTTCAAGCTTCTTCAATAGTTCGAGGAGTTTGAACCCATCGTTCGCTTCTCCAACGACTTCCAGTCCTTCAGTCTCTTCGATAATCCGCTTGATCCCCTGGCGGAACATAACGTGATCGTCGGCTAAAACAATCCGATACGGCAGCATTAAGACATCCCTCCTTTAGTTATTGGAATCGTGAAGCTCACCGTGGTACCTTTCCTTTCTTTACTCCGCAGGTCGAGGTTTGCCCCCAGCATATGCACTCGCTCCTCCATTGCAGCCAAGCCCATACCCTTTTCGAACGATTGCATTTCCTTCACCTGATCTACGTCAAATCCTTTTCCATTATCTTCTAAAAGGAAATAGACGCGACTATCCTTCTTTTTAACCACAAAAGAGACATGGCTTGCATCTGCGTGCTTGCTGATATTTGTCAAGGTCTCCTGAAAAATCCTGTACAAGTTCGTTTGTGCCTCTTGGGAAAATAGGTGATCGATATCCCCTATGTCAAGCGATGTATGCATTGAGTGCCGTTTGCCGAAATCTTCAATGAGCCACCGGAGCGCCGAAGAAAGCCCAAGGTCTTCAAGGGTTGAGGGGCTTAAGTCTCTTGAAAGCCGGCGAACATTATCGATGATCTGGTCTACATACTGGTTTGTATCTTCGCACTCAGTGTGCAACAATGCCTGGTCTTCATGCAATTTCTTGCGAATAGATCTGATCCGGTGTTTCAAGAGGGCAAGAGCCTGCCCTAATTCATCGTGTAGCTCTATTGAAAGCCGCTTTCGCTCTTTTTCCTGGGCTTTCAGAAGTTGAGAAGACAGGGATCGAAGCTTCTTCTCAGAATCCCGCAATGCCTCCTCTCTTTTGGCCAAGGATTCAGACATATCGTTGAATGCCTTTCCGAGCTTCCCTATTTCATCCCGCGTTTCAACAGGTACCGGTTGGAATACCCCCCGGCTTTCAAGGGCTCTAACGCCGTCGGTCAGTCTACTGAGAGGTCTTGTAACCCCCTTTACCAGGAAATAGGTAACTCCGGAACCAAGCAACAGAAAGGTAATCCCTATCAGGATACCCTTGAATAAGAGGCCATCAAGCTGCTTACGAAGACCTCCCTTGTCAACCATTACCCCTATGAATCCGATTACACGGGTACTCCTTTGCGGTGGATTGACATCGAGAAATAGAGACTCTACTGTAGAATAGGCCGCACCTGCGGAAACCGGCGACCAGAATTGCACTGTATCTTTACCTTCGAAGTAGGCCGGAACTCTGGACTCCCTGACCCTTAGCGGTATTTCATTCCCTTCTCTCTCGGCTCCTTTTGTTGATTCCTTCGGGTTTTTAATCCCGGGCCCCTCCTCCTTTCTCAAGACGTCCCCTCGCAGGTTGAAGATTGAAACCTCCAACACCCCCTCCTGACTGAGGATTCCCTCAATTGGATCTTTGAGCAGGTTTTCATTCTCGGAGAAAACACCTATTCTCGAGCTGAAGGCCAGAACCCGTGCCAGTAACTGCCCCTTATTGATGAGAGCATCTCTCAGGGACTGACGCTGGTGATCAATGAAAAAGACGGTGAAGGAAAAAGAGATGATTATTATGAAAACAGCAAATAGAGCAAAGAGCTTAACACCGAATTTCTCATTAAGGCTCTTCAAGAAACGTGCATTCATTATTTCCGCTCAGTTAACCATCCGGGCTTCTCTTATGATCTTTTGGCCGCTACCGATTCCCGATTGCATTGCCATATCCACAGTAATTCCTAGCTTCCGTGCCACCATCAGATTTGTCGATACAACCAACCTCCTCGCACCAACGTGCTGTACACTCTTCACGTCAACTCCTGATACTATCCTATTTGCGATTTCTCCTGCCTGACGCCCCATATCAAAGGCGTCGATGCCGGTGGACATGAATGCCCCCAGCTCAACGTATTTCTCTGAAAAGGCCAGGAGGGGAATGGCATTTTCCAAGGAGAAAAGGAGCAAGAACTCAACCGTCTGGGGAGTGATAACCGTTATATCGGGTAGCATCCAGAAGGCATCTATCTTTCCTCTCATATCCATTATGAGTGAGGGGGCGTCCTTGGGGCTATTAATCTCCCTTGCTACTAGGGTAACACCAATTCCCAGGGCGGCCACTTGTGCCTCTCTCACAAAGCGGCCTGTCCTGTCCGGATCATGCAGTAGACCGACGGTTTTTACGTGAGGTAAGGCACGCAAGAGCGCTGTCAACTGCTGTTTCGGGGGTATGTTCATGCTGACACCCCTTATATTCTCTTCTCCGGAGAGCCTGGACTGAGGGTTCAGCACCATGGTATACACGATTGGTATGCTTTTAATCCTTTTTGCCATTGAGAGGGCGTCGCCCCCTATTGCAAGGATCATTTCAGGACCACTGTCTTTGATGTTTCTCATGGCATCGGCACGCCCCAATTCGGAGAGAACAACCCTTCTCATTCTAACATCGCAGATACTCCGAAAACCCTTAATTGCCTCCTCGTAAGGGCTCACCCTGATGCTCTGGACGACAACGATTTCGGGCTCGGCTTCGGATATGCCGGGAAAGAGAAACAACAAAAACAAGATCGGAAAGAGCCTTCTTTTCACCACACAATTATTAAACATCTCGGTACCCCCAAAATTCATTAATCTTGAAGGACAGTCCAGAAAATAAGTTTGATGAGCTCGTGGAGCCCCACGCGCAAGCGCGTGGCACCTCCACATTCTTCGGCGGAACCCGCCGAAGCATATCCGCCTTCGTCCCAATAGGACTATGGCGGATTACCCTGCCTAGCATTCATCCACGGGCAAGCCCGTGGCTTTCTGCGTAGGCGGGTAAAAGGCCCTCCAATTGTCATGCCGGACTTGATAAGCCTGCCCCGGCATGTAGTAAGCCGGGGGCATCCAGAATCTGTTGAATTTACTAGATTCCGACGCCTGTCCGGACCCCGATCCGGGATTCGCCGGAATGACAAAAAAATGGAAAAACCCCTCTCCCTCGATGGGAGAGGGTTGGGGTGAGGGTGAAAAAGGCAGCATTTCAACTAGTTACCTCCCCCTCCCCTTAATCCCCTCCCACAAGGGGAGGGGAAATGGGACTTTCTACGAAACCATCAAGTTTAGTATTGCTGCTATTTGTTGTTGTTCCTTTTTTCTCAAGAAATTCGGGAAAATACAACTAAACAACTTGAATTGAGTAGTAAAACTGGCATATAGTATCACGAATTTTATAATCAGTAAACACCCGCGATTCTAAACACTGTGGCGGTTCTGAAAGTAACGGATTGGATGCGTAGCTATTTCCTAAAAGCAGGTGCTCTTCTGTGTTCCTTTCTGGTGTGCATGTTCGCCCTCTGCCATACTGCCGCTGCCCAGTCTGAATATGAGATGCAGGTTCTCCGCATGTTCTACAGGGAAAAGGACCTCGTTGTCTCACCTACCCGGCATCCCAAACCCATCTCCCAGGTTGCCGAAAATATCGCCGTTATCACTGCACAACAGATTGAGGAGCTGAACGCCCATACGGTCGCAGAGGTCCTGAACAGGGTGCCCGGCCTCTTCGTTAACTTTAACCAGGACTTCGGCGCCACTTCCCTCATCCATATTCAGGGCTCTGAACCGAGGCATGTGCTCGTTCTGCTGGACGGGGTTCAGTGGAATTTCCTGGCAAGCAACGCTGCTGAAACCAATTCTATCCCCGTGGGCATCATCGAGCGCATCGAGGTCATCAAGGGGCCTGCTTCCTCGGCCTGGGGCTCATCTCTAGGGGGCGTAATAAACATCATAACAAAGCCAGCAGGAAATACCAGAACACCCAAAGGTTCCGTAAGGGCCTCCTATGGTAAGAGCAACAGCCAGGACCACAGGGCCGAGGCATCCGGCAAGGCCGGGTCTATTGGGTATTACCTCTTCGCGGGCAAGCAGAAATCCGACGGCCTGATGTCCTCCCGGGGTTTTGACAACTATAGTTTCTATTCAAAGCTTAATATACCGTTTTCAAAAGACACAGCGGCCAACCTGAGCATAGGGTACAGCGAACCAGATACAGGATTTGGAGATTTTCCGAGTGTTGATATTGGGCAAACAGGGCTCAGCCGCAACCTTTTTGTTGCATCCTCCTTTAGGGCCACTCCTAACAGGGAATTGAACCTGGAAGCATCTTTTCAGCATTTCAAACAAAGACTCGTTCAGACGAATAATGCCCTGGGATTGGGATTCAGCGGCCCTGCTGGAGACCTTTTCTCAGAGACCACTTACGACGAAGAGACCACGGGGGGTGGAGGTAAGCTGGTGTGGACCCGGGGCATGCATGCGGCCGTGTTTGGCATAGATATCAGTAGCGGGAACCTCGATCAAACGATTAACGCCGGGTCTGTCCTTCAATCAATGGGTGTTCCGGCAACCTCAACTACCCATCCTGACATCGACCGGTGGGCTGTGTATGCCAATGACACCATTGTCATGGACCGATGGTCCATTACCCCGGGCATCAGGTATGACGATAACAGCGTCTCCGGCTCGTTTTTGAGCCCAAGCCTGGGGATTACCTGCCGGCTTGACGAAGATTCAGTTTTAAGAGCCTCCGTAGCTAAAGGCTTTACCCTACCTCCCCTTTCGTGGACTTCGGGGGGCGGCCTGTTTCTGGACCCGAATCCAGCACTGGACCCCGAAGAGGTCTGGTCCTACCAGGCGGGCTTCGAGTCAAGTGCAGCCAAATATCTCTGGATAAAGGGCACGGTATTTCGCCACGAACTCAACAACGCCCTCACCATAGTGCCTTTCGGGGCAGGGCCGCCTACCTTCAATGATCTGGTTGTCAACAACGGCGAAATCAGGCGCCAGGGCCTTGAGCTCGAAGCTGAAACCCTTCCAGTGTATAATCTGTCTCTCCTTGCCGGGTTTGCCTATGTGGATCTAAAGCCTGAGAACGAGAGCGGTTCCAGCGACATGTATTCTTATAACCTCGGCATCAGGTATGACGACGGGAAATCCTTCAGGGCCCGGCTTTGCGGCCATTACATATGGTGGGATCTGGATGGGGCACTGGAAGCACGGTACGATGATTTTATCTGGGATCTCAACCTCATCAAGAGGATCTATGCTGAAGCAAAGACCAGTGCGGAGCTCTTTCTTACGGCCCACAATATCTTCAAAGGTGCTCAATATACCTTTGTCGACAGCAAAAATCCCGATAGATGGATCGAGGCCGGGATACGGGTCAAGTTCTAGTGTTACCATAATCCTGATTTCCGACCTGCCCTTTTGAGTCCACTCCCTTGATGAAGGCTAGTAGACAGTTTCACGAAAAAATAGACAAATAAGAGACCAAAACAAGGTCATTGGGACCTGCCCGCAGGACGGCAGGCGGGGCGTAGCGAAGCAATCTCCAATAGCTTGAAATTGCAATAAGCCCGCCTGGTGCGACATGATTTGAATATGCTATTGTGCTCGCTTCTTCTGCATGCATGGCTTTCCATCAGCGCATATGGAGAGACAGCCTGCCCTGGCGCGACGAGATACGAACATAATGCAATCTCGGCATGATTCTGGTTTTTTGGGGCATACAAATATCCCTCTTGAGCCAGGTCTGGGCCAGGGGTCTGGGCCAGGGATTGCTTTTTCGATAATTCCCTGTAGCTTGTCGAAGCGAAGTGTAGATCCCGACAAATCGGGGCTACAGGGTTACTGTGTAGTTCCTCCCCCTTGATGGGGGAGGTTAGGTGGGGGTGATAAAATGTTTGGTCACCCTCCCCTTTATCCCCTCCCATTAAGGGAGGGGACTTTGACATTGGATACCCTGCAGGTTGTCGAAGCGAAGCGGGCTTGTCCGCCAGGATGATGGCGGATCTCCAGACAAATCGGGGCTACAGGGTACGCTCTACTAGGTACTTTCCCTCCCTAAAGAATAAGTAGAACTACGCATAGACAAATCCATAGAAAACCAATACGAGTTTGTCTTGTGTGGCCCCTATCCGGCCGGGAAGCCGTTCTACTAACTCATAAACAAAGGAGGGAAACCATGGCAAAGGAGAAAAAGGAGAAACGAGAGGACAGGGAAGAGCAGATAGTCGTGCTCGATGCAGGCATCGATGTAGACAGCATGGCAGATCCCAGGGCGATCTGTTGTCGCGGCCCAATTTTCGCCATTAGGTGGTAACCGAAAAAGGGGAGGCCCATCTCCCCTTTAGCCCTTAAACTTATCTTTGAAATGCCTATGAAGCCCTCTCACTACCTCAAGATATACCCCTGCCAAGAAAAGCTTGGCCATCTCCTGTTGTTCTCTACCAAAAAGGCGTCAAAAATCATCCTCAAAGAAGAGACGTTTCAATCCATGGGCAAGGGCACTCTTTCACCTTCCGATGAGACCCTGTTATCAAAGCTTGGGATGATAGTCGATGACCGGCAGGCGGAACAGGGTGCAATGCTCGGCTTCATGGACAAGCTTAACGCCAAGAGCACCGGTTTGAGCCTGATGGTTGTTCTCAACCTGGACTGCAATTTTGCCTGCCCATACTGCTACGAAGGCGGCATGAAGGGAAAGTACTACATGTCAAGCGACGTAGCAGATCGCCTCATCGATTTTGTCAAAGAGAAGTTCACGGACGATAAGAAATCCCTCATCATAGATTTTTACGGCGGAGAGCCCCTCTTGAGCGCCTGGCTCATTAAACGCATTTCTCAGGCCCTGAAGTCTTTTACCGAAGCCAAAGGTGCCACGTACGATTTCACCCTCGTCACGAATGGCTCGCTTTTTGTCAGGCAGGTAGCGAAAGCACTTGTGCCGCTCGGGCTCAAGAGCGTCAAGATCACCCTGGACGGTCCTCCTGAGATTCACAATAAGTGCCGCCCCTTTCAGTCTGGCGCAGGGAGCTTCAATACCATCATAAGAAACATCAAGGAGACCTGGGACCTCGTAAGAATCGGCATAGGAGGGAATTTTGAGAGAGCGAACTACAAGAAATTCGTGGACCTCCTCGATTATCTGGCGAAAGAGGGTCTTACGCCCGATAGGATCCCCATGGTGAAGTTCGATCCTGTAATGAATGGGGCTAAAGACGATACGCTGCCGGCAGTCTATAAAGGTGGGTGCACATCCATAAATGAACCCTGGATAGGGGAGGCCGCTGCGCTTCTGAGAGAGGAGATACTAAAAAGGGGATACAACACCCTAAAGATAACGCCAATGACCTGCATGGTGGAAAAAACGGACTCCTATGTGGTGAACTTCGACGGCGTTATCTATAAGTGCGCGGGCTTTATCGGCAAGAAGGGCTTTGAGGTGGGAGATGTTCGAACCGGCGTAATGGATTATACCTCTTCTTATAAACTCGGCATCTGGAAGAACGAAGAATGTATCGAATGCGAGTATCTGCCCCTGTGTTTTGGGGGATGCAGGTATATGTCCTTTATACGGGATGGGAACATAGATACGGTGGACTGCCAAAAAGCGTATCTGGATGCCTCGCTCGAAACATTAATTAACCAGGACATACGGTATGGCCTGAAGGCCGGCAGCCGTTGAGCCCATCGAGCGTTAGAAATCTCCGGATATTCACCACTGTCAGCTCTGTATGGGCTGTTGTATTCGGGCTTATCGGCCCTTTTTACGTGGTTTATGTGTCGAGATTGAGCGGCGGGATGGAGAAACTTGGCTTCGCCTTCGCCATCATGGTATTGCTACAGTCGTGCACCTCTTATTTCGCCGGTCGTTTCTCTGACAAGCTCGGGAGAAGACCCTTTCTCCTTGTTACGGCATATGCCGATGTCGCCATCCTCTTACTTTACACAGTAATTCACGAAACCTATCAGCTGTACCTTCTTCAGGGAATCCTTGGCATCACAAGCGGTGTATCAGACACAATAAGCACATCCCTCCTTGGAGATTTGACCATAAAGGAAAAGAGAGGAAGCTCGGTAGGCAAGTTCAATGCAATTGTCGGTTTTTCGTCAGCGGTGGGCCTTTCTCTGGGGGGTTATATGGCCAAGATCTATGGAATTAAATCCCTGTTCTATCTTGCCTCGATTGTCGTTGCACTTTCCACTGTGCTCTTATTCTTCATAAGGGAGGCCGAGGAGTAAACCTCAACAGGTTACTGTTTATGACTGGTGAAAGGAGGCTCACTCCATCGCAAGCTCATTCATGCTTGCAGATACTGAAAGAGTATGGTAGAAATAACCAAATTTGCAGCTATATTCATCTTCCCCGCTCACGCGAAACTGGGGCTCCGTTCCCCTACATCACACAGAGCCCGAATCACCACGCACACTCTCTTGCTGAATTGATTTCCCTTTCTGATGCGCTACTGATTCCTCGGTAATCAACAACCACCCCTAAAAAGGGTGTCTTGGTTTTGACCCTAAAAGGGTCTTTGATCTCTCACCCCAGTTAAATAGGCTGCGCCCCGGTGGAATATAAAGGAGGATTCCACAGGGCAAGCATTTAACGGGGCAAGCAGAGTACTCAGAGAATCAAGATTCTCTCATGATACACAAGAGATTGCTTACCTTGCCCCTCTGGGGCATGCAATCACGCTACACAATAAAGACCTTCTCCCATAAAACGGTAAGCAATCATTCCGTAGTTATTTTACTCAGCGGCCCCTGCCCGCCATCAGCTGCGCTTCAGGCCCGCCCTCCTGCCGAGCAGAGAGAGGCGGACGGGCGCTGGCAGGCGGGTCTGCGTGCTCCTAAAAGCCCTGAGCGACGTCGAAGGGGAGCGACCCTAGCCCTGAGCTCGTCGAAGGGTCGAAGGGGAGCGGGCGAGAGATAGAAACTTAAGATCCACTCACCTGCATAGCATAGCACCAGGAGAACTTCAGGTGACCAAGAGTCAAGAGCAGCCCCCGTTTTATTTCCATTCAACCATTTTGGAGGGATAGCCATGGCAGATGTAACACAGAAGACCAAAGCACAAGCGGTAAGGGACTATATTGCTGAACATCCTAAGGCTAGAGTCAAGGATGTTGCCGAGGCTCTGTCAAAACAAGGTGTCGAGGTTGCTCCGAGATATGTGTCGCGTGTAAAATCTCGCGCCAAAGCTACCAGACCTAGGGGTGAAAAGCAAATCAAGCTCAAAAAGGGCAAGACTAAATTTTCAGGGGGGACGGCGAAATACCCCCGACACAACCTTGAGCGAGCACTTCGCATCCCTAAAGCGATTCTTGAGCAAAATGCCGGCCGAGAATGCACTGAGCAAGAGTCTGCGAGTTTCGCCGGTGTAACCTATAACAGGGGGCCGTACGTGGTGGAACTCAGTTCTGCCAGCAAATTTGGCCTTCTTGAGAAGTCGTCGGGGAAGGTTAGACTAACTGATCTTGCAAGAATGATTTTACATCCTCAAGATGAGGGGGCTCGCCTTAAGGGACTTCGTAATGCTGTGCTTAAGGCTCCTGAAATATCGGATGTATATAAACGCTACCGAGGTGTGAACCTACCAGACGAGCAATTGCTTGACAATACTCTGGTTGCTAAGTTCCGCATTCCTCAAGATAAGTTGGCCGAGTTCAAGGCGATATTCAAAAAGTCTCTCGAGTATGCAAAGCTCATCGAACAGACGAATGGGAAGTCCCGGATAATAGATGTCTCCGGACCAGGTGAGGTGCCAGTCGACACGGGGGCCCGCCTCAAGAAACTCGGAAAGGCTATAAGCGTCAGTTCGAAGGATACATGCCTTGTTGTGATGCCTTTGGCCGAGCCGCACGGCGCCTACTACGACCAGATTTACAAGCCGGCCGTAGAGAAGGCTGGCTTACGGCCCGTGCGGGCTGATGCCGAGATATTCGGGGCGGGAAAAATAACGGATCAGGTCTGGCAAGGGATCAAGGCCGCCAAGATCCTTGTTGCGGAACTCACCACCCGCAATCCCAATGTGTTTTATGAGCTCGGCCTGGCACATGCCCTCCGAAAACCCGTAGTCCTGGTATCCTCTAATGAGAATGACGTTCCCTTCGATCTACGACACATCAGGGTGATCTACTATGATGTCAATGATCCTTTCTGGGGTAGAAAGCTCATTGACAAGGTGGCGGAGGACATCCTTTCTGCAATCAAGAACCCCAAAGAGGCAATCTTCAAGCCCGAACAAGAGGGATAGATTGCGAGGACCAGGACTTTGAAACCGGGCCGCCCTTAAAGACTTAGGAATTATTGCGGATCAAATCGGGGAGGAAGGAGAACTTCGTACAGAAACTGCTTAAACACAGAAAGCATATCCTTAAATAATACGGTAACTCATTAAACAAGCTTTTTTTAGGGAGGTGCCTTATTCGCATAAGAAACCGCGTTGAGAAGTGGGAAGATTGCCTGAGCAAGAGTCAAACGGAGACTTGACCCCATTTTCTTGTAATGCGTGAGGTCAAAATCATAAGGAGGGTACCATGAAAAAAAGGTTGTCTGCCACTACTTCTGCCGTGTTGGAAACGACAAAGACTAGGCCCCTACTAGCTGTTGTCTTATTGTTTATCTGGCTCATCGCAGCTATAGCTCCTGTGTATTCTGAGGAAGGCCCGAAAAGCAAACTCTTCTTGAAAAGTGGCAGGGTAATAGAATGTGATGAGGTCTGGATAGCGTCCAAGGATATTGTCCGGTGCAAGAAAAGGAGTGGTACTGTGCTATATTCGACTGATCAGGTTGATATAAAGAAAACTTTTGGAGAAATTGAGGCAAAAAAATTTGAGGAAGAAAGAAAACCTTGGGAAGAAAAAGAGTTACTCCGATCTATGGCTGAAATTCCTCGCAGCTCCGAGAGTTATATCACGGTAGGCATTGGCAAACTTGGCGGGGATACTACGTACCAGATTGGAGGCACCGTAGTCACTCCCTTGGGAAGTGGACAGGTACATTTTCCCATAAGCGAACTAGAGTTTCCCTTGGATGTATGGATGGTATCAGTAGAAGGTAGTAAAGAGTTCGCAGAGAAATGGAAAGTGAGCGTGGGTGTCAAAAAGAATATTACCAGTGATGCTGGAAAGATGAAAGATTCGGATTGGGGGGCTTGGTTTTTGGACGGATATGCATGGGCTGAAAAAGACACCCTTGATATATATTCAGAGAGTGATGCAGGGCTTGACGCATTGATAATGGATATTAACCTTCGCTATAGGTTCTATGAAAAGTCGAGCTGGGCATTTTTTGCAGGTCTTGGCTATATTCGCCAGAACTTTGACTACGCAGTTAGTGCTCTAAATCAATGGTACCCCTCTTCTACTTACTATTTTGGAGTAGACCTACCACATGATTTCGCATCTGGCAAGATCATGACTTATGAAATTACATATAGTATCCCTTATATTGAGATTGGAGTACAGGGTACCTTTAAAGAAGACTTCAGTGTAGAAGCAAGCCTTGGATACTCATCAATTGTTAGTGCAGAAGATGAGGATGTTCATATTTTAAGAGCTATGGTTTCAGAAGCAGATTGTGAGGGAGACGCTATCTTATTTTCTTTGAGAGCGCGTTTTGACTTTTCAAAGAATTGGCTCGTAATGGCTGAATTTGATTACACAAAAATTGAGGTGGATGGCACGTCGATAACCTATATTGGCGGCGCATACGATAATACAATTGACCAAGAAATTACGAGCGAGCAAATCTTTGCTGGCTTCTCCGTTGGATATGCATTTTAACAAGCTATGAATTTGGAACCAAAGGGGAAACGATTATCAATGGGACTTGTGAATGGCGGGACGTCCGTAAGAAAGTGTGCGAGGTCGCGAGACCGTTATCTTATAACCTGAAAGGAGGTTATCATATCAATTGCCCTTTTGGATATGTAGTGAATGGGGGGTCAGGTCCACACATTACACAACAGAATAGGCTTGCGATTATTTCGGCAATGTGACGGCTCAACAGGAGACCAAACATTTTGTCAAGAGTGTAGGCTTGCCCGCCATCTCTCTGGCGGCCTTGTCCGCCGTGACTCTGGCGGGCAGAACCCTATTTTCGTATCATGCGGGATGTCCCAGGTTTGTGGATAGTGCTCAAATATGGGGTTATCCAGTTAGAAAATCCTTAAAAATTCAAAATTGGACTCGCAAATCTAAGAATATTCGTAATTAGTCAGAAACTATATGCTAACTGGTGAGAGGAGATTTTTGTGATGAATGATGTTACTGAACTGGTCATGGATTGGGAGGGACCTTACAAGCTATCGGAATTTTTTAGCGATCCATACATGAAAGAGAAGTATCACAGGCCAGGGGTCTACCTCTGGATTGAAGAAGTGCCGGATGGGAAAAGACGTCTATCATACATTGGCCGAGCTAGTGGTAGGCCTACGCTTTGGAAGCGGCACTTGCAACATTATGCTTTTATGGTGGGCGGCTTGTACACCATCCCTAAAGAATTCAGACGATCAGACGTGGCTTGGATACCAGATTGGACGATGGAAGAGACTGCTGCCACTCTTCTTTCCTTAGAGAAGTTTCTTAACATCGTGGAGGAAGGGTTCCGATTTGCTTCTGCATGTAGAAGCTATCTTTGGCCTGCGACACCGGATGCAAATGTACGGTTAATTGAACGTAACCTTCTCTATGATCTAAAACCAACCGGCACAATATGGGGAACGATGTCTGAGCCGGTTACGAGACTAAACATCCGTCATCGTGAACCAGCTTGGCTGTTCCCAGAGATTCGAGAGCACATCAAGAATGATTCATTATTCGTCTAACCTTGCCAGCGCACCGGACGGCTAATATCGCCGCCGGTGACCGGCCCGTTATGAGCTTCCAAAGGCAACCACCTCTTTGGATCTAAGCAGAAACGTGGTGGAAACAAAGGAGATTCACAATGGCAAATTTTAAAGATGGCGTCATACGAGATGGTTCGTCAATTGGATCGGGCAAAGCTTTGGGCAATATCAAAGATGGCATCATCAGAGACGGCTCATCAAAAGGATCGGGGAGGGCTCTTGGCAATGTCAAGGACGGCATTATCCGAGATGGGTCATCAAAAGGTAGCGGGAAGGCACTGTTTAACGTTAAGGGGGATGTTGTAAGAAACGGATCATCACTTGGCTCTGGCAGCACTATAGGAAAGGTTGGTAATTTCACTATTAAAGGGATGGAAAGAGAATTAGATGGTGAAATTGTAGCCGCCTACCATTTCTTGGTGAAAAAAATTGTATAGGTAAAATGGTGCATGTGATCGGGGACGTACATAAGATTATAAGTTGATTTCGCCAACCATATGTGAAAGGGGGCAAATCTGCTCTTGACTCTTGAGATGGGTCAGGCCCGCCAGAAGGACGGCGGGCAAGTCTGCACATTTCACAAATTAATAGCCATGGGATTATTGCGGTAAAGCGATGGATCAACAGCAAACCAAACATTTTGGCAAGAGTTTAGACCCCATTCTCGCAAGGCTAGAGTTATTGAATGTTGGGACGTGCCTTATTCCCATTTGAAACCGTGGCAAGCACTGGGGAGGTTAACAGAGCAAGAGTCAAACGGAGACTTGACCCCTTCACAAAATCAAAGCAATAAAGGCACAATGGATATTTCTTATCCAAAGGGAGGGTGCAAAATGATTATTACCAGACGGCCTTTCTTAAAGGGTACATGGGCTCTGATGACTGGCTTGTTCCTTCTCAGCTTGATACCTACGAAGATTCTTGCAAATCCTTCGACCATCAAAATAGGCTTGGTTGACTCATTGACCGGCCCTCTGGCCTCCTTCGGGGTGGATACTCTTAAAGGTGCGGGGATGGCCGTAGAAGAGATTAATCATGGCAGCGGTGTTCTTGGAGCTAAGCTGCAGCTTATTTCTTACGACCTCCCAAGAACAGTTACGAATATTGATGCACTTATGAGCAGGCTTTCACGGGAGGGCGTTCTAGCGATCATAGGGCCGTCGACTAGTCCCTTCGGCAATGAGATAATGAGCAGAATAGCTGAACAACAATGTATATCACTTTTCATTTCCAATCCCTTCACTGATAAGATCTTCCAAGAGAAAAAAAAGTTCACATTTAGGATCCAACCTGGACTAAGCGATTACTCAGTGCAGGCAGTCAAGTACACAGTTGAAATTGCCAAAGAGGCCAACGTGTCGGTAAAAACGATCAGTCTATTTTGGGTAGAGACTCCTGTCTGGCAAAAATCAGCCGATGTGATCAAAAACGTCGCGAAGGAAAACGGATTGGAAGTAACAGAAATGCCATATTCGCCGCAAGCCAGAGATTTTGCTCCTGATGTGACAAAAGCCAAACAAATAGGTCCCGACTTGATCTTCAATCTCGGAGACCCTTCTCAGTCGAAACTGCTCATAGGTACAATCCGAGAATTCAGTGCATTCCCAAAGGCAATTATTGGACTTGCAAATTTCGCGTTCAGCAACCCTATGTTTGTAGCTGAGCACGAAGATCTCTTCCTTGACGTGATGGATATTAACTGCTGGTGGAATCCGAAGCTCTCGACAAGTGCCGATATAAAGGAGAAATTCAAAAAGAAATATGGCAGCGCCATATCCAATAATGCTTTTTACGCCTATACCGTGATCTACCTACTGAGAGATGCGCTCAATAGAGTAGGAAAACCTGACCACGAAGAGGCTGGGGCTGAACTGCGGCGGGGAAAATTCTCCGATCATTCTCTTGCCCAGATCGGTCCGATCAAATTCGATGAACACGGGAGGAATAAGAATGCAGCAGCAGTAATGCTCCAGGTCATGAATCCGGTGCCAAAAGTTATTTATCCCGATCCATTCTCCGAAGCCCCGCCTAAATTCCATTCGAACTAAAAGGGAGTGAAATAGAGGGCAGGTCCACACATTTTACAAATTAATAGGCATGGAATTATTAGGGTAAAGTGATGGATCAACAGGAAACCAGACATCTTGTGAAAAGTGTAGACGCGACCCCTGCTCTCCTGCACAAAGAAAGCAGGACAAAAAATATGAAAGCCAGGCTAACAGCCTAACCTGTCGGCAAATTAGTTGGCGTTCTCAATCGACAGGTTAACTCACTCGTTGGCTAGGATGAGTTGATGAAAGAGAGGTGAGTCATGGGAAAAGGAGGGTTCTCCGGGAAGCGAGCAACGGGCATCACGAAAGCGAAGGCACGTATTTCCCGGGCCACTGGCATACCGTTGACGAAAAGCGGCCGTCAGCGCAAAGTGGGGAAGATGCTAACTGGCAAAGGGTGTCTCATAATGCTTTTTGCCGGAGGGACACTTCCCGTTTTGCTACTAATTCTGATTCTTACGCACTAACAAGAACAGGGCAATGACCAACGAGGGGCTGCAGGGCGCGCGGCGCCGGGATCGGAGTAGCTTCCGCTCATCTAACCGTTATTTAACGGAATTTGGGAGGGCATCATGGCAGAAGCAGTAACTGTGCCAATCGGAGGCCGCGAGTTTTCGTGTGTCGGTCTGGCTGACGCAGATTTCGCGGATGTTGCCGCCGTATACGTAATTCTTTGTGTCGGTGAAGGTGGCACTTGGACGGTCTTGGATGTGGGCCAGAGCGGAGAGGTTGGTTCAAGGATTGACGCTCATGATAGGCGCAGCTGCTGGGTCAGAAATTGCACGTCTGGAAACATATGGGTATGCGTATATCGAATGCCTTCCAATCAGTACACAAAGGAAGATCGTCTTCGGTTCGAACAGGCCTTGCGTGCACAATACAACCCGCCATGCGGCAAGCGTTAATTTTCCTGTCTTCGTCTGAGAGCGTCACCTAGCTCCGCGCTGCAAGCGGTGCGCCGGTGAGCTAGCATGCTACATACAACGAAATTATTACAAATAGGCAGGGCTGGCACAAACTCAAAAGCAGCAACTTTATTAACGCGTTTCAAAGAAAGGAGGTGCAATATGTCTACAACTGGAGAAAAGCCTGGAAAAGGAACTTATGTTTGCAAGAACTGTGGGCAGACCGTTACCCTTGATGATGATACGGATACACTTCCCCCTTGCCCACGCTGTAATGGGACAGAGTTCAGCCCTTAGCGTTTTTAGGCCAAGGAAAGGGAAAAGGGCGTCAAATTTGGTCTTGACTCTTGAGTTAGGTCACCCCGTCTAGTCCGCCACAAGAACGGCTGGCAAGAAAGGTGGCGCGCGCGACCCCGTTCTCACTTTAGAACGAAAAAGGAGGATAGGTCAATGGCAAAGAAAACGGTACCGTTCAATCAGAAGGGCATCGAAAAGCTCCCGGACAATAAGCCTGTCGTGTACAAGATCCTGACCGAAGGCGACAAGAACAACTACACTGGCAGCGCGCAACGAGGCCGCGTCCAAGAGCGCCTGAAGGAGCACCTCCCAGGGGGCAAAGACTATGTTCCGGGAGCAAAAGTTCAGATCGAGCAGATTGCCAGCATCAAAGAGGCAAAGGCCAAGGAGAGTCGAATCATCTCTCGCACTAAGCCTCCTCACAACGAGAAGGGCAAGTAGCTTGCGGCCTAACAAATAAGGATTGAGACGATCCTGGAAGGTCGTTTCAATCCTGGGTTTAAGAAGCGCGGAGCATGACGAGGAATGTAGAAAGGGGTCAAGTCTGCTCTTGACTCTTGAGATGGGTCAGGCGTTCCGGAAGGACCGCGGGTGGGTCCCCGGTCTCGTATCATGCGGGATTTTCCATCTTTCTGGATAGTGGTCAAGGATGGAGTTATCTGGCTAGAAAATCCTAAAAATTCAAAATTGGACTCGCAAATCTAAAAATATTCGTAATTAGTCAGAAACTACATACTAACTCGTTATGACGAAAAAATCATAGAAGGAGTCAACGTGGAGTTACCACTTCCGGCTCTCATTATAGGTGGTCTGATTTCCCTCATTTCCGCTATGATTGGCATTTTGCTTCAGCATTTCCTTCATATGAGAAGAATGCTTCATGAATCCAAAGCCTATCCTTCCCGCGTTCTATATGACAAACAGATCGAGTTCCTTGATGCACTCCCACCCCTTCTTGATCAGATCAACGGCTACATTACTACAATTGATGTATGGTTAGGTGAAAAAGGCGAAAAAGTGAAGGCTGAGGTCGAGAAAGCAGCAAAAAATACTTCAAGTCTGTGGGAACTGGAGGAGCTTCTCCAACGATACTACATATATCTCCCTTCCGAATTACTGGATAGACTCAAGGCGCTTAACGGAGAATGTTGGTCTCTGTCTACTAGGCCAGACCTAGACAAAACATATCGCTGTATTAATCTCCTATTCGAAACCCAGAATGCAGTCCGAGAGTATTTAGGGGTTGATCGATTATCTCAGGATTTGATGAAGGCAATGGGGAAAAAGCCATCAAAGGTCTCAGTAGAAGTTGAGGAATAAGACGTCATAACATCGGGCTCCACCGGAGGTAGCCAAAACCACGCCGGTGATAGCGCCTATTGGACAGTTTACTATGAAAGAACTTTTTAGCAAAAGGCACCGGGAAGCGATTAAACAGAAGAAGCTCCCAATATCCTTTTCCAGAAATCTTCGTATGACCATTGTCCGCATTTTGGATCAGCACTCTGACTGGGGCGGATGGGATAATCAAGAGAATTTCACATTTGATCAAACTGAAGAGACCTTAAAGACCTTCTGGGGTACAGAAGAAATCCTAGCATTCAATGATCTCGGCGAGAGAACAACCGCAAGTTTTAAAGGGTTGATTCGATCAGGATATCCGAGTGAAGTCATTGATGCTATCGAGGCATGGTTCTGTCAAAAACCAAGAGCAGCAGATGCGTGTGAAAAGGATTTGAACGATGCACTTACAATGAATAGATCTCCTTGGCGCTTCGTCAATGGTGAGGCGATACTTGTTGACTCAGATTATTTACATGAAGAAGTTCAAGCCAAGACTTTACGGTTGCTAAAAGCGGGCCATGCTTTCGGCCCACTTGAAGAGTTTGAAGGTGCTATCCAAGATCTTCAATCAGGGGAATCTAAAGACGCCATCGTAAAGGCCCATAAGTCAGTAGAAAGCGTTATGAAAGTTGCGCTTGGGGCAGAAGAACATCTCACATTCGGGAAGCTTCTTGCTGAACTGATAAAATCGGGAATAATTCCAGATTATTATAAGGAGTTTGCTGCACATTTTGAAAAACTCGCGCTTGGGGCTGTCAAAGAACGGAACAGACCCGGTCGAGGACATGGCCAGGGGCCAGATGTTACATCAGTAGATAGGAGCTTAGCGGAGTTTGTAATTAACCTAGCCGGCTCCATTAATCTTTTCATTATGCAAAGGTGGCTGGAACTTCGAAAAAAGGAAGAACCAGCAGAGGAGAAAGATGAATTATTGGTTACTGGTGATGACATTCCCTTTTAGCGTCCAACCTGTTGGGAATAGGGTACATAAGATTAGCAGGGGACGGGACGTTCGTGCAGAACCTGCGAAATGATTTAGAAGAGGTTCTTCACTAGGTTGAGTAATTTCCAGAAGTGGAGGGAGGGTCAGGCCCGCCAGAAGAACGGCGGGCAAGCCACGCCTGAGGCGGGTAAACCTACACATTTCACAAATTTATAGGCATGGAGATATTACGGTAAAGTGATGGATCAACAGGAGAATAAGCATTTTGTTAAGAGTGCAGCCCCCATTCTCTCAAGGCTAGGGTTATTGAATGTTGGGACGTGCCTTATTCGCATAAGAAACCGTGTCAAGCAGTGGGAAGGTTAACTGAGTAAGAGTCAAACGGAGACTTGACCCCTTTACACTATCTGTGCCCTTTGGCCAACGAGTGCATTCCCTGTTCTACGTTTGTCTCCGGAAGCGCTGGCAAGCGCCTTGTCGACTCTACCAATAGCAAATAGCAACAGGGCAGCGAATTGTCTGACAAATTCACTAAACCCGATTGGGATAACCTGAATGCCCTCTTTGCCGAGCATATGCGATGGGCGAGCCTACATGTGACTATCGAAGAAATAGCCAAAGAAAACAAGTTGCTTGTCCGTGACCTTTCTAGATACGATCCAGCCGTTGCTGTCCCCCTCCTGGCAAGTCTCTTAACACTGCCCGAGTACCAATCGAGTTGTATTCGACTGGAGATTCTTGTTGCGTTGGCCGTGCTGCACTGCCGCGGCCGGAAGAAGGCGAGCGTCAACGAAGCTGTGCGCTGGTTCTTCCAGATCGGCAAATCGCGATGCGTGTCGGGTGAAGATCCGGCTGAAGACGTATTTGTATCCCTAGTACAGGATGGGAACGGGGACTACCGGCTCCTCGAAGGTGTCTGGGAGGCTGCAGGCTTCTATACTCAGCGCGTTCTCGACGTAATTGCGACAATACCCGACACCGGACAATTCGGACAAATCAAGAAGAGCGTCCGCGCACTGCTCATAATCTCCGACATAGTCTGTGAGAAAGCAGGGCTGCACCGTTACCAGCTCGGCTCTGATGAACTCCATTCGACGTTATCACCGCGCATACTCCCAGGGCGCAACGCCCTAATATCTCTCGTGACGATCACCTCTGCTGAACTCTATGAACGCGGCATCACACCCGACGATATCGAGCCGTTCTTCTTACGTCCGCAGATGCGAGAAGATTTGCCTGTGCAGCAGATCGGCCTCAGCTATCTGGATCGCTGTCCATTGATCGCGCATGGCACGACGCATCTAACGGTCGCACTCCCCTCAGCACTATCTGTTGCTGTGCGGGACTACATGATTGCAAGTATTATCGAAGGTGACTTAGCTGAAACATTCGATGGCATTCTTGCGCAGAATTATTCGAAACTATTCTTCGACACGCCTCTCCTTGGCGGCCCAATGCAGGCCCCGGTCCATTGGAAGAAATCAGGTGCGCATCGATGGTCTAATTTCTATCTCAAGATTGATGAGGGTTATTTCATCTCATTCGACCTTTTTTTGCCATCGGTGCAGACGCACCCCGATGGTGGTTTCAAGGGTGTTTATCAAGACGATGGCACCCTGACCGAAGCGTTGCAGACCTCAATCAATGGAGTTCTAAAACATTTCGAAGGGCAGAACGATTTCAAAGGAGGGCTTGTAGTTCTCGTTGGCTGCGGGTGGGGAAAAGGGTATGCCACCCAAACAATCGAGTTGGATCATCCGCATTGGCGTTTCGAAAGCATGTCCGCGGCTGACCTTGTGCGACTCAGTTGGCTTGACGGCATGTCTCACAGTTACTTTTGGCGCATCCAAGACGGGCTGGAGGCTGTGACGAAGGCTGGAGTCGAGATTGTCAATCCCAATGGCATTTTGAACCTAATCGGATGGGTGCGCAGCAACAACGGCCACTTCGTGCCACATGCACAACTACCGGAGGGCGAGATTTCGCCAGAGCGACCCTTGATGCTTAATCCGCCCAACAACCTTCTGCGGGAAGTTCGTGCTGACGCAGATCGCGGTTACGACCGTCACCGAACGATTGATAACACCGGAACTTGGCACAACGTCCAACATGTCTCGCCAAGCCCGTTCTTCAGCAGCGAAAGCTCGCGACGCATTTATGCCTCCATGGACGACGTGCGAAGTGGGACGCTTACGTCCGTGTACGAAGGCGCGCTAAAACTTTGGATGTCCGTTGCCACGCCTAACATTTCCGAAAGAGAAGTCCAGTACGGGCTTTGGGAAATGGCCGGTGAATGGCTGCATCGCATCGGTAATGCTCTGGATGAGCGCGGCGAGGCTGCGACCGAGATGCGTAATCTCAAGGTGTATGTTGAGTTCCGTGACAATGATCTCCCCAAGGAGGGGGATGATAAACCGACTCCCGAAGATCTTTTCCCGCTCTGTGTGATCGAGCCTTATGGTGAGGCAAACGCCTGTAAAGCCGCCTTCCAAGACCGGTTTCTGGCTGGCTTCCGCATCGTTGACAATGTTGCTGAGCGTCTCTTTGTTCGAACGTTAGCGCGGGCTTATCTGCATCTCCTTGCCGTAGAAGATTGCGATGGCGAGGCCGAGATGGTTGAGGCACTCGTTGTCCCGAACAATGATGCGCGCAGCTTCCATCTCTTTCACGCTCAGCATTTCACGGACTATGTCCGGGATACGCTACCCAAAGACCTCATAGCTATCGATCCGGTCGATGATGCCTGTACGAAAGTCGGACTTGGTTGGCAGGTGCTTGAAAAAGGTCAGAGCAACAAGATTAGGGGCAGAGAAGCATGCACAGACTATCTTAGTAAAGTCGTTGATGTCTTGCTGGCAGAAATCTTCGATGTGCTCAAAGAGTTTGACCGGATTTCAACACTGACGCGTCTTGTGGCCAATTGCGAGAAAGCAAATGCCGAGGAAGACCATTGGAAGAGGACATCAGCGGCTCTCCTCGGCCTGCATGGCGAGGAGCCCAAGACTGTCGATCGTTATGTCGAGCAGATGTCGAAGTCTGCTGGTGCCGGTATCGCAAGCCGTATTCTCACAGAGATTGCTTTGTGCGTCTGTCCGGCTGAGGGCGGCGCGAAACTCTCGGATATCGAGCTGAGTAAGTTGATCGCGCGAGCTGCATTAGTTGTACGCATTGGCGGTCTTTCGGACGCGATCTTTTATAACGCGCTCGTTCCGGAACTCACAATCTCGCCATTGGGGGACATCCTTTTTCGGGATGAGTTTGGGCGTTTAGTAGTTGAACCTATGCTGTCCCGAGTAATTGGGGACAAGCTCGTTGCCAACGCCCCGTTGCAGAGGAGAAATTATGAAGATCCACGAATTGTCCCCGAGGCTAAAGGTAAGATCAGTGATGAATTCTGGGACATCTGGAAAATCGAGATGGCTTTTGATCTGGATGAAGCCCGACATATTATCGGCGCTTTGGAGGACAAAGGCATCGAGGATCACACCGCGATATTCACGATCAAGCAGAGCGCGTACCTGGCTCTCGTTTGCTCTGACAGAGTCACCAAAGACGCAGCCAGAAGATTCCTTGATCAGTTTTCGCTCGCTACGCGGCCGCAATGGGAGAAAGCGCCTAAGGGCTTCAGCGGCAAAGACATCTATCCGTGGCGCTTTGGCCGACGGCTGTCTTTTGTATCGCGTCCAATTCTGAAACTAGATGACAGTGATGATCCTCAGCTGATCATCGCTCCCGGCGCACTGCGAAAGGGCTTTGTTTACCTCGTCGATGGTGCCTATAACGGGCGGCTTGAGCAAGCCTTCTTCCGCACAAAGGAAATGAAGGATACTTGGTGGGGCAAAGCGCGCGAAGGTCACACGTTCACTGGAGTGGTTGCGAAGGAGCTGTCGGAGGCTGGATGGCAGGTCCGCAAGAACATCGGTCTGCCCGAGGTTCTCAGTCGCAAGATTGGGCGGGATTTTGGGGATGTCGACGTGCTTGCATGGGGACCCGATCGCAAAGAGGTACTGGTAATCGAATGCAAAGATTTATCGTTGGCACGCAATTATTCGGAGATTGCCGCGCTGCTTTCGGACTATCAAGGTGTAGAATCCGAAGGCAAGGCAGATAAGCTCAGAAAGCACCTCGACCGTGTCGCGCTTCTCGAGAACAATCGCGATCAGCTCCAGCGCTTCACCGGTGTTCAGGACCCCCGAGTTATATCCTGCCTCGCTTTCAGCGGCGTCGTCCCTATGCAGTATGCGAAGATCGACGCTCTTGGAAATACCCATGTCGGTGGGATTCCGGACATTTTGAAACTTTAGTCTGACTAGGGAAATCAGGGACGTACATAAGATTATAAGTTTTAGCTTATGCTATCTGAAGAGGAAACGTAATCGGAAATGAATGTTATAAAATTATGTACGTCCCCTAGTTTCCAGGTGCCCAAGAGTCAAGAGGAGACTTGAGCCCATTTAAGAGTGAGCAGAAATAGGCATGGTGTCCCCCGATTGAATTGCAAAGCTTCGTCAAAAAAAGGTCATATCATGAAACGGATTCTTCTTACGTTTCTTATTGTGTTTTTAGCCTCATTCTCCTAGGTTTTGCAAATGAGGGACGTCCTTAAATATTTCAATATCTTCTGGCATCGGCATAAGGATGCCATTCGCGGAAGAATAAGGGTCAGGCCCGCCGTTTTTCTTGTCCGCCGGTGTTGTGGCGGACTGGCGGGCGCAACATCATACTCGTATCATGCGGGATCTTTAAGCTTTCTGGATAGTATTCAAATATGGAGTTATCTATCTAAAAAATCCTTAAAAATTCAAAAATGGACTCGCAAGTCTACGAATATTCGTAATTAGTCGGAAACTGTAGACTAACTGGTTAGCCGCCATTTTACAAGCGAAAGGAGTTACAAATGAGTGATTCTCATGCGACCACCCATTTCAAAGAACTCGGATTGCTTGCTATCGTTGAGGTAACAAACGTTTGTAATCTCCGGTGCGGCTATTGCTACCTTGGCCCTTTGAAATCAGGAGACATGTCGCCTGAAACGGTAAAGCAAGTGGTTGGTGAGTTCATTAAGTACAATCAGTCTCAACAAAAACTCTCCAAGTTCTACTGGCATGGAGGTGAGCCTACTCTGCGTGGTGTGCCTTTCTTTCGAGAGGTCCTTAGGTATGCAGATGAGCTGTCTGGCGAAAAGGTCATTCATGCAATCCAGTCTAATGGCGTCATCCTTGATGAAGAGTGGATGACTTTTCTATCTGAGCATGATATGGGTTTGGGTATTAGTTTGGACGGTTTGGACGATAGTCACAACATAGGAAGGTCTTTCGCAAACGGGGCACCCTCTAACAAGGAGGTTCTCAAAACCCTTGATCGTTTAGCGAAAACGAATATCCCTGTGGGAATCCTATTTACTCTTCATCAACGGAATCGCCAACAAGTTCAGAAGGTATTCCACTTCTGCCGGGAGAGGGGTTTCGAGTTCGGCCTGAATGCGTTGACCCGTACTCCCTACCATCAGACTTTCGAAGATAACGCGCCTTCACCCGAGATGTACGCTGATGCTGTTATAGAGGTGTTTGACCTCTGGCTCAATCAGCCTGCAGGTGAAAGAAGAATAAAGGCTAATCCGCCTGTTGGATTGGTTCGTGCCATACTCACTCTAACTGGAGGTGGGGAATGCTCACATTGTACTAACTGTAATGAAGTCATAATGGCCATCCGCCCCAACGGCGATGTTTACCCATGCAACCGCTTCTCCGGCATGAACAGATTCCGATTCGGTAACATCGCATCAGATGGATTACGGGCGTGTCTCCAACACCAACACAGAATGAAAATCCTCGCCCGCAATTATCAGGTGATAGAGCGATGTCGCACATGCGACATCGGAAGTATCTGCAATGCTGGTTGCATGGGGCAGGCACACGGGGAGTACGGTACTATATTCAGAGAAGACCCATTATGCGATGCTTACAAGCGCATCTTTCATTACGCTCAACAAACAATCAACAACAACTTAATCACCCGAAAGGAGGTTCAGTATGCGTAACCAACCTTCCACAGCGAGCGAGCACATTGTTGAAGATCTCAGGGCCAAGAGACTTGAGATCAAAACGGATTGCCCGTCACCTCTTCGAGAGGTCATAGAAGAAATAGTCGAGCATCCGGAAGTTGAACTGGCATGGAAGAAGCATACCGAGCACTCTCGCTCTTCACAGAGAGGTTGTGTGATGGGCTGTGTGTTGGGTTAACATCTTCCTCTTTCAGCGCCCGTAAGTGAAATGGCGTTTAACAAGCCAAATTCTCGTGCCAAGGTAAGCCCGAAATCTTGGGATTCCACGCGAAGGAAAGGGGGACGCTGTTAACTAATTAAATTATCGCTTGGCCGTGAATGGCGGGACGTCCGTAAGAAAGTAAATAAATCAGAAAGTGAAGAGGAGGTCAGGTCCGCCACAAGAACGGCGGGCAAGAAAGACGGCGGGCGCGACCCCGTTCTCGTATCAAGCCGGGTTTTCCAGGTTTCCGGATAGTGTTCAAATATGGAGTTATCTCGTTAGAAAATCCTTAAAAATTCAAAATCGGCCTCGCAGATCTAGAAATACTCGTAATTAGTAAGAGACTGTTTACTAACTGGTTCGCTTTCAAATAAGGAGGGTAAAATGTTAATCACAGGAAAGAGAAAGAGAAAATTAGATAAAAAATTACTTTCGTTCGCAGACGGGGCAAAAGTAATCACAGGGCTAGCCATTAATGACCAGTTAAAAGAACTCCTTTTTGAAATCGGATTCACAACAGACCTAAATGTTGGGGAAACAGTTTTACCTCCCGCCAAATTTGGGCCGGTATGCAGATACAATGCTGAAGGCAAAATTGTAATCCACAAAGACAAGCCAATGGAAACAGCATATAGGCAAGTTGAGTGGACATGGGAGCAATGGGCAGGCCGTTGGGACACTGAAACGCAATCAAAAATTGTTGATGTGCCATATCAAAGATACCCAAGAACCCTTATTCCACCGCCGTGCATAGAGCTTTCTATAACTCAAAATCCAGAGAATGAAAAATTCATAGTTGCTCCTGATCGCGTAATTAATTTTCAAGAACCTGACGCCTTATTGCATGCCATAAATGTTTTTTTAGAAATTTTTGGGCAGTGTGAAGTGCTATCTGAGAACTTGGAAGGATACACAATAGCCAATGTGATACGCCTAAATTGGAGGATATTACCGCCAGGGAAGTGGCCGTGGAAAAAAGTTGAGAAACAGGTTAAGCCATTGATCGATCAAGCATCTGAACAGAATCAAGTTGTTATAAGCTACAGGCTTCAAGCCATCACAGCCTTCGACCCCGAGTTCGTTGCCATTGGACAGGCCGGTTTCTATGGTTACCTCATTTTTGGATTTCCTAAAAAGAATCTATTTGTCCTTGAATCACTCTATTCCGGTAATGCCACATATGTATTTGAGGAAGAGTGGGAAGGATTATCGAAATTAACAAAAGCACAAATTCTGCAAGAAAATTTACAGAAAGATAGGATTATCCACAGAGAGCCATGGAAAGCAAAGGTGGATAAGCTACTGAAATAAAAAGCGAACCAGCGGTCGAAGAGGGCCTGGCAAATCCGCTGCGCTCCTTTGCCGACCTCTTACCCGCAACGTTGGGGCTATTTGACTAAGAAAAGGGGGTAAGGGATGATTAAACAAGAAAAAAGGAAGCGAATATTCAACGCAATTGAGTCTTATGTCATTCTCAACGATTTGTTTCGTCAATTCAAAAAGAATTGTAAGGAATTTCTGGCCAAAGAGAATCCTTTCAAGATTGGCATCGATGATTTAAATGATGTGATTTTCAAACTAACTGCGTTTGATTCAACCATCTTCGCCACATTTTCGATGGTGTTTAGTCCCAGTGATACCGCACATGGCAGAATTTCCTTCGAAAGATTTATAGAAGAAGATGATAATGAAAAAATTTGGGTGCTGTATTTCGACCAACACGGCAATCTACGAGAGAGGTTAGGACAAAAGACGAGTTTTTATAATATGACTGATAGCAATTGCTTGGACCATATCATTCTCAACCTTTTGGACAACTATTTGCAGTTGCCCTGTTTTCAAGCTCATGATCATGAATAGAGAATAAGCACGATTTAAGACATGCAGATGGTGCAGTAGGCCGGGCGGATAAACCTAGGCTGTATGTCGCTTTAAGAGATCCAGGATCATTATGAGTAGTTTCTTAGATATTGATGCTGTGCGATTATTTATAGTCTTGATTTTACCCGGACTTATTTCAATGAAAATCTACCGTCTTCTTATGCCTGCCCGGCCGGTTGACTGGAGTAATGCATTAGTTGAAGGATTATTCTATAGCATAATAAATTTCGCCCTATTTCTGCCGCTGATTGTGCCAATTCATCTAGATAATTTCCCATCTAAACATCCAATATGGTACGCTATTTCTGGAGTAGCCATCCTCTTTTTGGGCCCAATTTTGTGGCCAATAATTCTTACACAAATATTTCGTTCAAAACTACTTATAACAAGGCTGCAAATTCCATATCCAACATCTTGGGATTATTTTTTTAATAAGAGAGAGCCTGTATTTTTATTGATCCACCTTAATAATGGAAAAATGATAGGAGGCTATTTTGGAACTGATTCCTACGCAACGTCATTCCCAAATCACGGCGATATTTATTTACAATCAGTATTCAAGGTTAACGACGATGGTACGTTTAATGAACCTATTGAGGATACCAAGGGCCTGTTAATCAGAAAGGATCAATATACTTATTTAGAAATATTTAATGTCCCCCAGCAAGAAGGAGGAAAACATGAACGATAAGAAAGAATCAAAAACAGAAAGAGCCACCGGCGGGTATAGACCACTTAATGAAGGTTATCAGCCTAAATATGTTAAGAAGGGGTATAAACCTGCAGGACAAGAGGATGCTACACCGCCCAAGCCTCCAAAAGGAGGAACTGGACAGAGTTCTGAAAAGAAAAGTGAAGAAGGGGACGTTGATTCCGAAAGTAATATGTAAAATGTGAAGAGGCGGGACGTCCGTAAGAAAGTAAATAAATCAGAAAGTGAAGAGAGGGTCAGGCCCGCCCACTCTCGTATCATGCGGGATTGTCCAGGTTTCTGGATAGTATTCAAATATGGCGTTATCGGGCTAGAAAACCTTCAAGAATTCAAAAATCGGACTCGAAAATCCAGAAGTATTCGTAATTATGAAGAAAAGGGGACGTTCGTGCAGAACGTGCCTAACACGGGATTAGGAACAGAACACAGGCCACAGCTCGATCCACTGACAATCGCCCTGATGCGTGATCGCAAAATTGGACTCGGATACCAACGTTAGATCGAGGAAGCACATTGGTAATCGCAGTTATTCACGATTCAAGTCCTGATTCTAAATTCTTACAAAATGAAAGATGAAGATAAAACAAAGGATTTCTTCCCAAGGGAAAAAGGAGGGTCTTAAATATTAATTATTCAAACACGAAACTCAATAATTAAGATGTGGCCCGTAATCTTCCCTAACACTTTCAACAATATACGTCTATAGGAAAGATATGATGAGATTGCATGCTCTAACCATAACCTTCATATCGTTGGTTCTTGTCTCAGTTGTTGCGTGCGCATCCCGTGGAAACCTCGTTGAAGTACAAGAAAACCTAAACAAAACAAGTAACGAGCTCCATGAAGAGCGCGAGAGAAGTAAAACATTTATGAAGGAGAGAAATGTTGCCATTAGCGATGTTATAAATGAGAGAAAATGGAGGGAGGAGTGTAAACGAACAGTGGACAGCCAATTTCAAGAGATGGGAAAACTTGAGAAGCTTCTCAAAGAGTGTACAGCCAAACTTCATAGGGTTGAGCTAACGCCCATTTCGGAATGTATGGCAAAGCTTGACTCTTGCGAAGACACACTACGAAACAGTAATAAAGAATTTGACAGACAACGTCAAGAATTCGAAGATCAGGTTAGTGAGATAAAAGAGAAAGCAAAGAAGAGGATCACTAGACTTAAGAATGAACACAAGACGCAAATAGAGGGTGCGCAAGAGCGTGCCAGAGCGGTGATCAGAGAAGCGGAGAGCACAGGGTGTAAAAGGGGAATGTATTCGGTTTGGGACGCCATTTATATTGAAGGGGTGTCTCACACCAAAGGATATGTCTTGAAGGATTATTACCTTACTATAAGGGTAAAGGTAAACCACCATACAGTTTTCGAATACGAGATGCAGACCGATAAAAAAGAGCGGGATTTCTCCAGAAGTTTTTCGGGCATGGCCAAGATAGAATCACTTTTAGGAGGTATGGTAGACAATTAGGCGGGGTAAAGATAGGGGACATAAGATTATAAGTTGATTTCGCCAACAATATGTGAAAGGGGACAGATTTACTCTTGACTCGTGAGATGGGTCAGGCGTTCCGGAAGGCCCGCGCGTGGGCCCCCGGTCTCGTATCATGCGGGGTTTTCCAGCGTTCCGGATAGTATTCAAACATGGAGTTATCTAGCCAGAAAATACTTAAATATTCAAAATGGGACTCGCAAAATCTAAAAATATTCGCAATTAGTCAGAAACTATATACTAACTGGTTCTACTTTAACGATTTAGCCTTGAAAGCAGAAGATATATATTTTAGCCCCAATCTACATTTGTACCCATGCTTATGAAGAGGATTGCCCTTGTCAAACAACGAAAACCTTTGGAAAAGCTTAGCGGCCGTAATAGGCGCAACAATCCTAAGCGTAATAGGTCCTAAAGTTATAAGCACCGAGCAATTGACATGGTCGAAATGGTCCATATCTTTCTTTATCGCTGTTCTTCTTCTGCTGTATAGCTTTAACTTTATAGAAAGATTTTGGCTGAAGCTTGTAATATTTATACGTAAAAACCGTAATTTTTGCCCAAAAATTGGTATTATTTATTCTGTTTCTAATATCGAACCGAGTAATATTCCGCTTGTTTGGACTGATGTAGCGCCAGAGTGCTGGGGATCATTAGTAAGAAATGCTGCCGAAACTGCGAATAAGAAAATTATAGTAAAATTGATAGATGCAAAATCGTCGTTCGACTCTTTTAACGTAATAATAAACCCTTATGGTGGGAATTTGCCTGAATTAAATCTTGTTACGTTTCCAGTTTATAATAAATTGCTGGACTATATTAAAAAGGGCGGTTTTTTTGTTAATATAGCTGATATTCCCACTTATTGGTCATTCAATCCTTTAATTAATAGGTTGGTCGATCGAACACCCGCAGTATATGATATACACGGGGCGGTTTCACGACATTTTCAACGAACACCCTTGCTGGAGGAGCTTGCACTAAGTGCATACAATTTAGGCGAACAAAATAAAAATAAATTCAAGTTGGTCGGTAGGTATTCTGGGTATGGTGAAAAAGAAATTTCGTTAAGATTAAGCCGATGTGTAAAGCTTGAAAGCCATATAGAATCAGTAACTTTGCCAATTAAATTGCAGCCAAACTTAGAAGTCTCTCCTCTTTTCTTTTGCAACTATGGAGATGGCTTGTGCTTGATTTCAATGAGCTGGTTAGATCGTGAGAAATGCGATAAAAATTACCCTGATAAAAAATGCATTGACTATGGTGCTGATAATAATGATTTAAAAAAAATCATTCCTTATTTAATTGTTCAAAAACTATTTGAAAAATATAACAAAGCTAATGCGGCCGACGCAAAATGCCGCGCAGCTGATTAGAGACGATAGGGCGGACCGCTCGCTGTTGCTCGCTCGGCCCACGGCCGTCCGCTCTATCGGGCTGCGAGATGCGCAGCCCGTTATGCAGAAGACGACAAGCAGCTGCTTTTCGCAGAGGCTGTCTTCCTTGAAGACCGATAGAAGGAGGGGATCATCAATGGCAAAACGCGTTAGCATTATCAACTTTAAAGGCGGAGTCGGGAAGACTACATTGGCATTCCATCTTGCCACCGGATTGTCTAGATACCATGACGAGAAAAGGGTCCTCCTAATAGACATGGACCACCAAAGCAGCCTTTCCATCCTTTGCTTGGGCCCTGATGCTTGGGAGCAGGCTGTCGAAGAGGAACGAACAGTTGAAGAGGTGTTCAAGCCGTTTGTTGGCCGTCGCCCCGAGTTGCCGCATTCTGAGCTCATCGTCCAGAACCCGTTGGGGAGAAGGCCCTATGCGACCTTGGATCTGGTACCAGCAAGCCTTCGTCTAGACGACACTGAGATCGATCTAACTGCATCACACCAAGGCAACGCGATCGCGTCAGAGTGGAACAAACGTACGCTGATTTGCCGCTGGCTGGAGCTCACCGAAGTTGACAACAGATATGACTACATCATCTTCGATTGCCCGCCCGCAACCAAGATAGTTTCACAGAACGCCATTGCTGCTAGCCATGGATACATCCTTCCGGTTGTCCCTGAGGCAGTCATGGAGCGTGGGGCGCCTCATCTTCACGGGATGGTGCGCACCGGAATCGACAGGAGACTGATAGCTCTCGCTGCAATGGGCGAACCCAGAGCGATATTTGTGCCGGAGACCCAGCTAGTTGCCCTCGCGATTACTCGGATTCAGACCTCCCGAGGATCTTCTGGTTATACTGATGATCATACGCAGCATCTCCGGTCATTGGAGAGACATTGGGGTGATGATTTGGCGCGGCCATACATCGTCCAGGGTACGGGTCTTTCCCAAGCCTTGGCCGATGGTGTCCCTGTCTATGATCGAAGTCATACCCAGAATGTTGGGGGCAGGGGACTTCATCAGCAGTATCGAGAGTTGACAAACGAGTTGAAGCGGAGAATCGACGCACTATGAGTGACGACCAGCCAAGACAAAACAGCGAACACGAATCTGACACCAGAGAGCGTCCTCTACTGATAGAGGATCTTATCCGATACCTCTCACGTCTCGTGGCCCTGAACAGGGACCCGCGCACCGGAAATGTGGACTTGAGCGAGGGGCTTCGAGAACTCGTAAAGGCCCTGCGGCCTCATTCACACAGGGCAATCCAGGAGCTTTCCGATATCCTAGGAGAAGGTGTCTCGAGGACACGTAAACCAAGTCCAAGAGACGCCAAGGCAACGCTACCACCAGATCTACGGGCACTATCTGAGCAGGGCGTTAATGGGATCCTCGAAGATCGCAGCTATACTAAGCTGCAATTGGTTGAGCTTGGGATTCAACGTTTTGGGATTTCCCAGTCAAGACTACTGCGGCTCACAAAGGATGAGGTGTGTGAATCGATCCGCGCCGCTCTCAATCACGAGAGATCGCTCGGCGTGATTTCACAGGAGGCGCGTCGTGGCGGAGACAAACGATCATCATAGCGGGCTTGACATGCGCCGCGCCTTGCGACCCGCGCATTCAATGCCGGAGCTCTACGCCAAGAGTCAGCATAACATTGCGCTTCATGAATGGGGACGACCTTAAATATTTCAATATCTTCTGGCATGGGCATAAGATGCCGTTCGCGGAAGAATAAGGGTCAGGCTGTCCACTCCGCCACAACAACGGCGGGCGCGTTCTCGTATCATGCGGGATTTTCCAGCATTCTGGATAGTGTTCAAATATGGAGTTATCTAGTTAAGAAATGTAATTCAAATGCTCTTACATCTCGTGATTTAGAAATTCTTAAGTTTATGGAATTGGTACACATAATTCCAAGACAAAAGGTTCAAGATAGCATCTATACATACAGTAGAAATGATAGGGTTTGTAGCGAATTATTAGGCGATGAGATTGAAGGAGGTAATTATTTCATAGTTCATTGTTCACTTCCCATTCATGACCGAGAACAAGCCCTCCAGGACCTTAGCAGAATGGAAATCTCTCATGCCAGTCTATTTCCGGATGAAGAACAAATTAGAGAACTGAAAAAATTGTTGCTCGATTTCATGAGGGGCTTATGTGATTTCAATATCTCATCTGCCCACTAAGAGGCAATCAGAGGTTTGGCCCAGTTTTATGTATCATCAAGCTAAGAGCTATAAAATCGGAATATTGAATCTAGCGACTTCTTCTAAATACCGGAAGTGGTATGAAGCAGTCCGATTCCTCCCAAAGGCTATGACTTTTCTTTCCTTAAAGCAATTAAGAATGGAACGAACTTTTCATATTGGTGACCGAGCAGGCCACATAATTGGGCTATCCCATGGTGATTTGATTTATCCTATAGATCAAAAAGGAGTTGAAAAGATCTCTCACCTTCTTATTGCTCTTGAAGACAGAAGATTTTATTCGCATCATGGGATTGATATAAGAGGAATAATCCGTTCGCTATTGCGAAACATCATTGCTAGAAGAATTGTTCAGGGCGGCAGTACCATCACGCAGCAACTAGTTCGAAATACCCTTCTTACGCATGATCGCTCAGTTGCACGGAAACTGCTAGAGATATTTCTGGCATTGATAGTTGAAAGATATTATTCAAAAGCAGAAATACTTTACCTTTATTGTCAACTTGTATACCTCGGAGGTGGGACTCGTGGGTTTTCTGGTGCAGCAAAATTGCTATATCGAAAGCCGATGAGTAGTCTTAATTATACGCAAACATGTGGTTTGCTGGGCTTGCTCCATTTACCTTCTGTTACTTACCCTAAAAATTCAACAAAGAACTTCTTCTGTCGCCAAAAGTTTGTGACCCAATTGTTACTTCGTAAGACGGCTAATTCTGAAGAAAATGCTGTGATAGAACAAAATCTTAATCCAATTAATGTGGAGCGAATGAAGAGACCTCGGCTTTCTCATATCCTTGAATACCTTATTGAGCATGAGTTCGGCGCCATCCGCCCTAATGTCAAAAAAGTCGTACTTACAATTAACTCAACGGTTCAGAGTGTGTTGGACCAAGTCTTACAAGAAGCTTCATGTGCTAAGAATATCTCCCAAGCCACTGCTGTAATTTTAGACAATAGCACAGGCGAGATTATCGCGGAGTCGGCTTGGCAAAATGGTATGGAGTCTGAATTCTCGGCTGCTTACTTCGGCAGGATACAACCAGGATCTACGTTTAAGACTTTCGCCATTTTAGCGGCTCTAGAGCAAGGATTTAACCTAGACCTCGTACTAGAATCGAGCCTTTTCGAATCCTCATTCTTAAAAGATCGCCACAATACTCTATGGAAAGTGAGAAACTATGGCGAGATCTATAGAGGCCATATAACCTTGAAAGATGCTTTTGTCTACAGTGACAACACTGCATTTGCTAGACTTGTTGAGTTGCTAGACCTTGAGGGCTTAATATATGCTTACAATAGGTTTGGTTTGAGCGAGGCCAACAAAGGACATCCCTCAATAGTTCTTGGCGGAACGACACCAGGTGTTTCATTGCTGACACTTGCCTCTGCTTATAGGGCAATTGCGCGAAATGGAGTGATGAGCGCACCTCGTTTCATAAAATATGTAGAGCTAACTGAAGGTAATGAAATATTAGCACCTAGACATCATGAAGAATATCACGTTGCGGACTATAACGTTATTGTAAGCCTTAAGGAAGCTCTTAAATATTCTGGGCTATCTTTTAATGGCCTAAACATTTCAGGAAAAACTGGAACTACGAGCAGTGGAAGTCTTTTTGCGGGATATGACAGCAATATTTCTTTGGCAATATGGCTAGGCTTCAGGACGCCCGCCAGTGAAAGAGATCCTAAGGTCAAAACAGGTAAACAGGTGCTTGAGCATTTTGTAACCAAAATGCTCGGTTATAGATCCAACCTATTTGCTATATAAATAGGCAGGTATAAAAAATGGATATTTTTGAAAAAAGCTTAATAACGGCTGCCGTTGGAATTATAAGCTGGCTCGTTAAAGACCTATTGATAAAGGCTGCTATAAAAAGAAACGAGGCAGCAAGAAAAGAATGGGACCATCGCTTAAAGGAGATATGGTCTCCATTATTTTATTGGTCCGGCGTAATATCATTTTCTGATAGCAGTCAGGGTTGGCAGAAACATGGTGTCAAAGAGCTAGAAAGCATCCTTGCCAAAAGCGCTCATTTATTACCGACGGAACATTACTACAATTTGATAAAAATTATTGAGAGTGCCACCGATCAGAAGACTAAATCGGCAAGCATTAAAGAATTGATGAAAACAAGAGACTATATATACAGACAGGTTGAATTGCTAAATTATCTACTTTACAGGCATGAAACTATTTATGAAGCGGATGTAACGGTAGATGTTTTGGCGCCTTATAAATTCCTTTTGCGTGGTGCTTCGGCACTATTTCTTCACTTACTTGTGTGGGCAGTGATTGCGTCGATTATCATTGGGCTCTATATATCGTATTCGAAAGGTATACTATGGCCAATAGCTTTACCTATAATCTTTTTATTAATAGCATCTTATTTCGACATTCGGAAAAGGATCCAAATATATCAAGAAATACGAAAACTGTTACGTAAATGAGAATTAATTGGGAAAAGAATGGGTAGAGTAACCACTCACTCCACCAGACCCGTAAATGCTCGGGCTGGTGAGTTTGGCGTTAGAATCAAAACTGAATATAGCTGTTAAGGAGGTGTGACAGCATGAGAGTCTTAAAATTCTTTTTTGCAATCTTGTTGTTAACTGTGTTGGCTCTGGGTATAGCTTTGGACGTCAATGCCAGTGAAGTCAAGCAGAGTGATAAGGTGACCATAGTTACGGCTGGCACTGTAGCTAGGCTTTGCCCACATCCTAACTGTGGACAAAACCAGCACATCACGCGTATACCTAAAGGAACCGTTTTGGGAGTAGAAGGAATAATGAATGTTAAGAGTGGTGTATTGACGGTGCAGTGGTTTGAGGTGACTTATAAGGGGAAGAAAGGTTGGATAAGCATATTCGATACCGATAAAGCTCAATAATAAAGTAACACATCTTATCTGAGATACCTGAAAACTTGGTACATTGCTTTGCAATCAATAGGCATTGTGGAAAAATCGGGGTCAGGTCTTCACAGGCTGTTGCCCAAATCCTTCTTTTATATTTGATTTATTTTAAATTATTATATTTTATTATAATTTTATTGATACTATAGCATTTATAGTGTATACTCATGGCATCATTTCATTCAAGGGAGTCG
>Ga0307379_10000414_pt1 | contig 72542 bp, 63 predicted proteins | sample UN2MG_FD_202237 | JGI IMG/M metagenome (GOLD analysis project Ga0307379, IMG submission 202237) | Soil microbial communities from Risofladan, Vaasa, Finland - UN-2 | ecosystem: Environmental > Terrestrial > Soil > Coastal area > Acid sulfate soil | place: Finland: Risofladan, Vaasa | collected... | reverse complement strand
TTCTCTCCGCGTCGTCCGGCCTGGCGATGAATCATGAATTGCGGTGGACGATGGCGGCGCTGCTGAGCAGTCTTGTCGCGATCTACGCGGTGTCCGATATCCGCCACCGTTCGGATTTGGTTCGGGCCGCGGCGGCGGTATGCGCGGCAAATCTCGCGATGGTTTGGCTGATAGGAAGGATCAGCGGGGATAGCGCCGGCGACTTGCTGATCGGTTCAGGATGGGCGGTAGCGGGAGGACTCGGTTCCATCATGTTATTCTGGATGGGGGCGGCAGCGCTTGAAAAGCCGTTCGGAATCACCACCCATCTTCGTTTGTTAGAGCTCTCCGATACCAATAATCCCATGCTGAAGCGTCTGCTGATGGAGGCCCCGGGCACATATAGTCACAGCGTATTTGTGGGAAACATAGCAGCGGGCGCAGCGGAGGTCATCGGTGCGGATGCGCTTCTCGTGCGCGTTGCATCCTATTATCACGATGTGGGCAAGATGAAGCGCCCGCAGTTCTTCGTCGAGAACCAGCATGTGGAGAACGTGCACGATCGCCTGAATCCCTCGCTGAGCGCTCTGGTGATCAGGTCACACATAAAGGACGGCTTGGATCTGGCGCGAGAGTACAAGCTTCCGCCGCTGATCTGCGAGCTGATGAGCCAACATCACGGGACCAGTCTGGTCAGGTATTTCTACAATCAGGCGGCCGGCGAGGGAACGGACGCCTCGTCGGCGCTGGAGCAGCAGTTTCGCTACGAGGGCCGGAAGCCCCAGAGCGTCGAGGCCGCCCTGCTGATGCTCGCCGATGCAGTCGAGGCCGCTTCGCGCAGCCTGTCTAAACCTACACCAGGGCAGATCGAGAGCACGGTCGAGGGAATCATTTCAGAGAAGCTCCTGGACGGCCAGCTCGATGAGTCGGAGCTGACGTTCAAGGATATAAGCAGGATCAGGGACTCGTTTGTCAGATCCTTGACGAGTATGCTCCATGCTCGGATCGAGTACCCTGAGCCGCCTGCTGCGGAGGGCAAGAAGGTTGGCGGGGACGGAAGTGCTGGTAAGGAACTTGCAGCAGGAGCAGGTGGACCAGAAAAGACTGGCCGAAGCCGTCAAAAACTGTCTGCAGGCTGAGCATTTTGCACAACGTGCCGAAATTAGTATTGTTCTCGCAAGCGACGACTACATACGTGGGCTGAATCGCAAGTATAGAGGGGTTGATAGCCCGACGGATGTGCTGGCTTTCAGTCAGCTCGAAGGCGAACCCATACGAGCGGATGCAGGCCCGCTGGCTCTTGGGGATGTTGTGATCTCCGTGGAGACAGCGAAGAGGCAGGCCGCCGAAAGAGGACATGCTATGGCTGACGAGCTTGACCTGCTCGCGGTACACGGCGTTCTCCACCTCTTCGGGTACGATGATGAGACAGAGGCCGGAGGGGCCGAAATGCGCGAGCGCGAGAGCACAATCCTGGGCAGGGTGGAAGATGGAAAAGCAACTTGAGGAAACTGAAGAACCTGAGATCCATGACTACGAGAAGTTGAAGCCCCCGGTCCGTCCGAAGTCGGCGATGGAGAGCTTCAAGTATGCGATAGACGGCATACTTGACGTATTCCGCACGCAGAAGCACATGCGGTTCCACTTCGTCACCATGGTGCTCGTGCTTCTCGTCGCCCTTCTCTACGATCTAAGCAAGCGGGACATTCTGATCATAATGTTCGTCGTCTCGCTGGTGCTGATCGCGGAGATGTTCAATACTGCTATCGAGGCTGTGGTGGACATGGTGACGCAAACGTACCATCCGCTGGCCAAGTTTGCAAAAGACGCGGCTGCCGGTGCGGTACTAATTGCTACGGTGACGGCGATCCTGGTGGGCATAATGCTGTCTATTGGGGGCGACACCAGCCTGGGATCGTTTGCCGGGGTACGTCCAGAGGATCCGGACATTTGGATGAAGGTCATGGTGACGGGCGTAGTCCTGCTCGTGGCAGTCACGATAGTGAAAGTCCTCGGCACTCGCGGCAGGCTGCTGAAGGGCGGCATCGTGAGCGGCCATGCGGCGGCAGGTTTCTTCCTGGCTGCCACCATCCTGTTTGTTTCCAGAAACGGCATCGCGTTTATCGTCGGTATTCTGATGGCTCTTCTCATCGCCCAGAGCCGTGTGCAGGCAAAGATACATTCCATACAAGAGGTGATTACGGGAGCGCTGCTGGCGATGCTGCTGACTGCCGCCGTGTACTGGTTCCCTGGTCTCTGGGATACGTTGGCACGTCTCCTACCCGTGCACTTGGGGGTGTTTTGATTATTGGATACTGAGAGTGACCCAAACAGTTTGCTGCAAATCGTGTCTGTCGGGATACCCTGGAGCTTATTGCTTATAGGCGTGCTGATACTGTTGAATGCTTTCTTCGCCATGGCGGAGATCGCGCTCGTATCGGTGCGGAAGACGAGAATAAGGCAATTGGTTGAGGAAGGCGTGCCCCGCGCGAGGACCGTCCAGAGGCTGCTTGAGGATCCTACGAGGTTCCTGGCGACGGTTCAAATAGGTGTGACACTGGTCGGTTTCTTCGCATCCGCTGCAGGCGCAGTGACGCTGGGGAAGCCCCTCGGCGATCTGTTCCAGCGAATACCTATCGGCATCATCGCGGGGAATGCCGGCATAATCGCGGTCGTCGCGGTCACGCTGGTCATCGGCTTCCTGAGCTTGGTGATCGGCGAGATTTCCCCTAAGAGCTTGGCCTTGCAACACGCAGAGCGGATCGCTTTGTGGTCCGCAGGCCCGCTGATGTTCCTCTCATATGTTACCTCGCCTTTCGTGAAGCTCATAACGTGGACGAGCAACGCTCTGGTCAGGCCGTTCGGCGGCACTGCCAGCTTCGCGCCGCCGATCCTTACGGAAGAGGAATTGAAGATGCTTGTGGAAGCCGGCGAGGAAGAGGGCGTCCTCGAAGAAGAGGAGAAGGAGATGATCCACTCCATCTTCGAGTTCACGGACACTGTTGTCAGAAAGGTTATGGTTCCCCGCACTGACATAAGGGCCGTGGAGGTCAACTCCAACATTGATGAGCTTCTGGACGTCATCATGAAGGCCGGACATTCGAGGATTCCGGTCTATGAAGAGAGCATTGACAACATCGCGGGCGTTGTCCATGCGAAGGATCTCCTCCGGGCTCTTCACGAGAACGGCCGGGAGGTGACCATACGCGAGCTGATGCGGCCTCCATACGTCATCCCCGAAAACAAGAAGGTGGATGAGCTGCTTGCGGAGTTCAAGCGGAGCAAGGTCCAGATGGCAATTGTGGTGGACGAGTACGGCGGGACAGCCGGCCTGGTAACCATCGAAGACCTGCTGGAGGAGATCGTCGGGGACATCATGGACGAGTACGACGTCGAGGGGCCGCTGGTCGAGATCATAGACGAGAACACCATGGTTGTGGACGCCCGCACGCCCATAGATGAGATAAACGAGCAGATGGACCTGACTCTCCCGGAGGAGGAGTTCGACACCATCGGCGGCCTTGTGTTCGGGCTTCTAGGGAGGCAGCCTGAGCAGGGCGAGACGATCGAGTACGGCGTTCTGGATCTCGTGGTGGAAAAGACCGATGGCCGCCGCATCGAGAAGGTCAAGATCATAAAGAGGGAGGAGCGCACGCTCCTGGAAAAAGCAGAGACCGAGGTCGAGGAATAACCTACGCTCCGCAATGGCCTGTGGTTAAGAGGCCGGTCTGATGACACATCAGGCCGGCCTTCCGTGTTCAGTGGGATTACTGGATTGCAGACAGGGAGGCTGTAAGGCAAGCAGGCTAAAACCTCGGAGACTGAACCCTGGATCCCTGGATCCCAAACCCACAATCCGAAATCCCCGATAGACTCACTCTGCTTCCGGGTACGACCCCAGCACGGTCACGAATAGAGTGTGCTCCTTCAGGGCAGCCAGCGCCTTCTGTATCGGCTGGTCCTTCGCATGGCCCTGGCAGTCGATGAAGAAGACATACTCCCAGGGGGTGAGCTTCGTCGGCCGTGATTCGATCATTGCCAGGTTGATGTCGTACTTCTCGAATACGCTCAATGCCTTGTAAAGCGCTCCGGCCTTGTGGGGGACTGAGAACATGACCGAGGTCTTGTCTTTCCCGCTTGGAGTCGGCTCCGTATACCCGACCACAAGGAAGCGAGTCCGGTTCTGAGGGTTATCCTCAATGTGCTCCGCCAGGATGTCCAAGGCGTAAATTTCGGCGGCCAGGGCAGTGGCGATGGCGGCGGATGTCGGCTCCTGCGTGCAGAGCTGAGCCCCCTTAGCAGTCGTTGAGACATCAACGATCTCCACGTTTGGGAGGTTGGTGCGGAGCCAGTTCCGGCACTGCGCGGCCGCCGTCGGGATGGAGTACACACGCTTGATCTCAGCCAGCGTTGCCGCCTGCGAGAGCAGGTTGTGCGTGATCGGCAGATAGATTTCCGAGCAGATTCTCAGATTCGAGGCAAGAAAGGTGTCCAGGGTGTGGTTTATCACGCCCTCGGTCGAGTTTTCAATAGGTACGACGCCGTAATTGGCGCGTTCCCTCTCTACCTCGCTGAAGACATCCGGGATTGTGTCCACAGGGATGAAGTTGCAGGACGAGCCGAACTTCCGTATGCTCGCCATGTGGGTATTCGTGGCCGGCGGGCCCCAGTAAGCGATCGTGATCGGCTCCTCGAGCGCGCGCGAGGCGGAGATAATCTCGCGATAGATCGCACGCACGGAAGTGTCCGAGAGAGGCCCTTTGTTTGCATCTGCCAGCCTGCCCAGGACTTGGCTTTCCCGCTCCGGCACAAAGAACGTCTTTTTCGTTCTCTGCTTCTGCATGCCGATCTCGCGCGCGATCCCGGCCCGCTTGTTCAGAAGCTCCAGGACCTCCCGGTCAATCTGATCAATCTCTTCTCTCAGCTTATGGATGTCCATCGGTCACCCCGCCTAAGGATCAGGACTGAATTCGACGCCCATTGTCTGCGTTCCTCCATCATAACACAAAACCAGGATTCCGACACGCGTACAGTAGGCGGCATGTGCCCTTCAGCGCTATGTTGGGCCTTGGGCGAGCTATTGCCTCCTATGAAAACCGGAGACGCCTTGGCTGCGTGAGCAAGATTTGCTGTCCCTGGAGGTCGAACCCCGTAGTTCTTCTTGATTTTCTGAAATAGCCCTCCATCTTTTCCGATCTGGGACGATAATTAAATACGGGGTAACGAAGACGGAGGGGCAGACCTGCTTCTGGGCTTTCTTCGTGACAATCCTACTCTTCGCGGACGCACCGATATGCCGCGGCCCGTCACGTTCTTGCTCCTCACTCGACAATCCCGAAGTCTAGTTGGCTCACAAAGGAGGCAATCCAGTGGTATTCTCGCGCCTGCTTGCGAACGAGGGCATAGTAGGGGTTGATATCGGCACTAGCAGTATCAAGATCGCACATGCCGAGGCGTCGAGGCAGGGATTTGTGGTACCTCATGTCACCATATGTCCGACGCCTCCCGATTCCGTCAGGGAAGGGACTGTAACCGACATACCTGGGGTGGCAGGAGCGGTCCAGTTCGCTATGCGTTCCGCGGGTATCAAAGCCTCAAGTGGAATAGTAGCCATCGCTGGTCCGGGGGTACTTGTGCGGCATGTCCAGCTTCCCAGGATGGCCGAACAGGTTCTCCGCAAGTCCATACATTTTGAGGCCGGCAAGTTCATCTCAACGTCCATGGAAGACAGCGTCGTGGAGTTTGAGATTCTCGGGGACGGCGAAGAGGCGGGCCAGATGAAGGTAATGCTCGTGGCCGCTCCCAAGGCCATGGTCGAGAGTAGGGTTGGCGTACTGGAGCAGGCTGGTCTAGAGCCTCTTGCGGTGGATGTGGAAGCTTTTGCTACGTTCAGGGCTTTGCTGGAGTACAATCCAGACCGAAGTTTTCTGGACAGCACGGTTGCCCTGCTGGACATGGGTGCGAGCCATACGGAGATCAATCTTGTATGCAAAGGCAATCTCGCGCTGACCCGAACAGTGCCAATCGCCGGGGCCAGCCTTACCAACGCTATCAAGAGCGCGGAAAACTGCACGGAGGACGAGGCGGAGCAGCGGAAGCATGGCTTCGATCTCAGTGAACTTGTGGACGTGCCGGCAGGCTCTACGGGTGACCCGGGCCTGAAGACGGTTCAATCGCTTGTGGACGAGATGCTGCGAGAGGTTCGGCGTTCTGTGAACTACTTACAGTCGCAGCTTCCCGATGGGGCTGCGGACGCGACTGTAGATAGGATCATCCTGACTGGCGGGGCGGCGAGGCTAGGGGGCGTGGCGGCCTATACGAGCAATCGGCTGAATATCGGCGTCAGCGTGGGAAATCCGGCGCTCGGTGATCTAATCCAGTTGTCGCCCGAGGCCGGACTCAATGAGGAGGACATCCCGCTTCTTGCGGTGGCATTTGGTTTGGCCGTGAAGGAGATGCGCGCGCAGGCGCAGATGCTTGCAGCCGCCTGATTTACAGGCCTTGCTTGAGCGACGGACATACGAAAAGGAAGGAAGAACGATGCCATCAATCAACATGATCGCAATCCGCGGGGCCGAGAGGAAAAAGCTTGAGAAGCTCATATGCGTCACGCTTCTCGTGATCATCAGTGAGCTGGTGGTCATCCTTTTCCTATTGGGCTTTATGACAACTCGAGGGTTCAGCGCGGCGCGGCAAATGGAGTCCCTAGACCGAAAGCTGGTCAAGATCCAGCCCACTGTGGACAAGATACGTCAGTGTGAGGGCGAGATCGCGAAATTGCAGCCGCGGCTAATCTTACTCGCTGATTCCAGGGAGCAGACGCTGGTATGGTATAGCGTCCTCCAGGATCTGGCTCGAAGCATGCCGGCCAATACCTGGCTCAACTCGGTAACGACAACCCGGGCTGCGGTTACAGGTCCAGGTCCTTCGAACAACCAGCCTGCACCGCCAGCGACGGTCAATGTGCGCGGCATATCCACGAGCCAGGCGCTCATTGGAGAAACCATGCTGAGGCTGAACCAGTTCCCCGAGTTTCAACGTGTAGACTTGAGCTATACGCAGAACAGCGAGGGCAGGGCGGTTGACTGCGTAGAATTCCAGCTAGCCGCCCTAATGAAGTCAAACGAACCGGAGAAAGGGGGCGCGATAGGTAATGCCACGAATTAAGCCTTCCAAAAAGGCGCTGATCTGTCTGGTCGCACTGGCGTTAGTCCTGCTCGTCGTGTGCAGCTTCACCTATCACAAGGGATCTTCCAGGGTTCATGCCTTGACGATCAAGATCGAGGAGAAGCAGAAGAGACTCAGCGATAGTGAGCAGGTAGCGAGACGACTGTGCGCGGTCGAGCAGGCCTATGTTGATGCGCAGACTACGCTCAGCGCTCTGGAGCAAGGGGTGTCTACGAAGGCGTATGTTCCAACCCTGCTGCGGCAGGTCGAGGAACTGGGCAAGAAGGTCAACTTGCGCGTGGTCGGTGTGCGGCCCAGGCCCGTGGAGCAGACCGCTGTGCGGACTGCTAGCCCCAAGGAGGCCCGGAAAGCACCCCCGCCTAAGAAACCCGAGCCATACGACAAACTGGACTTAGACATGGAGATCAACGGCAAGTATTGGGATGTTGTCCGGTTTCTGCAGGACATCACTTGCTTCCCAAAGATCATTACAGTCAACGATGTGCAGATAAGCACGGTGGGGCAGCCCACTGATAACACTCCGCCAATGTTGGCTGTGCGGCTCAGCACCACCGCGTTTATCCTGAAGGGCGGAGCGCTGGGGGCGCCCCGGAACACGGAGCCGGCCCCGGCGGCCAGAGCTGGCAGAGGTGAGATATGAGACTTGATGAGAACCAGAGGGTGCAGTTCATAATCCTGTGCTGCTTGATAGCCGTTGTCGCGGCAGTCGGGATCTACAGGGTGGTCGGTAAGAGCACCCGAGCCGGGCGCAGCGCAGTTCGGCAGTCACAGGTGCAGCAGGAAGCTTCAGCATCCAGCCGGGCTGGAGAAGCGGCTCAAGTTGATAGTCGGCCGCTGAGGCCCGTTGGCGGGGAACTTAAGGCGAGAGATCCATTTACGCCGCAGGTGGGCCCTAAGGTGGCGAGTTCGCAGTCGTCGAGCAGAGCGACCTCATCGCTAGGTCCTATTGTAGGTTCAGGGCCGCTTCCGCCGATTGTGGGAATGGCCCCGTTGACGATGGAGGCTATCAAGGTGAACAATCTGTCCCCTCCAGCCGAGCAGCCATCTTCGCAGTTGCGGCTCACAGGTGTCATCGAGGGAGACACGAAAGTCGCTATCATCCGAGGGGGTGAGAATACACGCTATATCGTTCGTGAGGGCCAGATGATTGATGGAAAGTACATGGTTGAGTCCATATCGCGAGTTGGTGTTCGGCTCAGATACAACAACAAGAGCCTTATTCTACGGTTGGGAGTCAATACAACGACCTGAGCAGCGTCTGAGTCAGGGGCTGCTTCATCACAAAGAGAATTGGTCGAAGCTAGGAGGTAGCAATGCGATTCAAAGTGGGGCACGGGCATAGATTTGCCACAGATTGTAGTAAAACAGGCGCCGGCTGGGCGTCCTTATCGTGGAGGCTCTGGGTGGTGGTTGCTGTAGCCGTGGTCACGGTGGTAAGCGTTTCAGCGGTTCCATCGTACGCAGGGCGCCAGTCCATCCAGAAAGTGGATATTGTCAATCGGGCCGATTCGGTGCAGATCACGGTTGCGAGCAGCGGGCCGCTCTCCATACGTGATGGCAGAATCGGGGCGCGCTTCATACTGTTTGAGCTTCGCGGTCATCTGGACCGGACGCAGAAGAAGCGGGTCAGTATCAACAGCGGCGGCATAAAGATGGTTAGGTGCTGCTGGTATAGGAGTTCGCCTCCGATAGCGCGAATTGCCGTCGCTACGGCCGGCGTCAGACGATATTCCATGCGGTTTGAAAATGGCAAGCGCCTGACAACTATCACGGTGCAGAAGGCGGGGGCGGTCGCTCCCCGTGTTGTCACAGTTGTCAAGAGCGCCAAGACCGCTTTGAAGCCTACAGAGCTGAGCGCGGGATCAGGGCCGATTTCGACGATCAGTGCACCGGACGTGTCGGTGCAGCCGGTGATGGTTGCTGCGGCGAGACCGGTCAGAGCTTCTGGGCCAGGCTCGGTTGAGCTTGAACCCGCGCTCCAAGTCGAAAGCAAGCCGGTCATGGTTGCCAGCGCGGGGCCGGTGGTGGTTCGGAGCACTCCGGCCGCAAGTTCCGCTCCGAAAGCGGCGCCCAAGACCATATCTCTGGACTTCGTAGCAAGTGACCTCCATGACGTATTGAAGGCCCTTGCTGTCCAGAGCGGTGACAACGTGGTGGCAAGCCCGGATGTGAAGGGCAACGTCACCGTTTCACTCAACGACGTTACGGTCGCAGAGGCGCTGAAACTGGTGACCAATCTGAGCGGATACAAGTTCGCGTACGTGGATGGATCCTACGCCGTGGGCACTGCTGACAACCTCAAGTCTCTGGCTGCGGGGGGCGTCCAGGCTGACCGGAAAGTCACGGAAGTAGCCCTTGTCCAGTATGCGGACCCGGTGGTTCTAGGGAAGTTGCTGGAGAAAGAATTCGGAATGGTGCAGGTATCGTCGGGCAGCGAGGCCAAGGAGAAGGAGTCCGGCCCGACGGGTGCGGCGTTCCTCGTACTCTCCGGCTGTGCGGCCGACGTGGAGGCTGCAAAGGCAATGGTGTCCGCCATTGAGGAATCAGTCCGCGCCGCCGCTGCATCCTCTGCCATGGAGGCATATGAGGTCAAGTACGCGGCCATAAATGAGCTTCCGGCTCTGCTGATGGGATGTATTCCAGGCCTGAGGGTTTCCATTGGGCCGGATCAGGGCTTCAGGTTGGAGTGTTCGGGGGCGGTCTCGATAGAGGTTGGTGGCACCCCGGTCGGCGCCCAGGGACTAGGGGAAGCTCAGAAGGCGCCGCCGAGAGTGCTGATCCTCCAAGGGGCTCAGGAAGCGATTGCCAAAGCCAAGGAGTTCCTTGCAGAGGTTGACGTGCCTCAACAGCAGATCGTGATCGAGGCCAGGGTAGTGGACATCACCGACTCTGGAGCTAAGGACCTCGGTATTGACTGGGGAGGCGAGTTCGGCACCCTGAGCGACGTGCGATTGACCGAAACGCGGAGCACTGCCGATGACGCTATCAAGATTCACCACATCGCGCGAAGCGGACTTAATATATCCGGCCAGCTGAAGGCCATAGTCTCGTCCGGGAAGGGCAAAGTACTGGCCAGCCCGAACGTAATGACCCTCGACGGCAAGCCGGCAAGCATATTCATAGGTGATGAGGTCAAGTACGTCACCCGCGTTGATGAGACTGAGAGCGGCATTACCGTGACGACTGAGACCGCCAGAGTCGGTGTGCAACTGCACTGTATCAGCAGGATCAGCTCGGATGGCTATATCACCATGGATCTGCATCCCGAGGTCAGCGTCATCACCGGTTGGAAGGAGCTGCCCAGGGTTGAATTGGCTCTGCCGGAGATTTCCAGGCGCTATGTAGATAGCACCGTCCGTGTGAAGGATGGTGAGACCATCGTCATCGGCGGTTTGATCAAGAATGAGGAGATCAGGAAGATGTCAGGGATTCCGCTCCTCAAAGATCTACCTATCATCGGGGGACTGTTCAGGTATGACAGCAAGAGCAAGAACTACTCGGAAGTGATGATGTACATCACCCCGAAGATTCTTCCACCAACGTAGCACTGTGGCTGTATACAGACAGCGGTGATGCGAGGTACACCTCCGATCTTCGAGTGAACATAGCATAGGCGCGGGCCCATCGCGGCAGACATCGAGGTGGGCCCGCCGACATCTCACAACGGAGCCGTAGAGATATCGTATGCAGAAGAAATCCATCGGCGAGATTCTCGTAAGCGCCGGACTTATCACCGATGAGCAGCTCAGCCAGGCCGTTGAGAAAGGACGGCAGCTGGGCGTTGGCCAGAAAATCGGTGACGTCCTGGTCAGCATGGGCTTGATCACTGAGCGTGATAAAGCCAGATGCTTGGGAACACAGTGGGGCGTTCCATACGTTGACTTGACGGATTACACGATCGAGGGCGAAGCGGTCAAGTGTATCTCGCAGGACGTTGCGCGTCGGTACAAAGTAATCCCCATCGCCAAGAGTGATCACAAGTTGACATTGGCGATGAAGAATCCTCTTGATGTTTTCGCTTTGGATGAGGTGCGCCTGATTACCGGCGCTGAGATCGAACCGGTGATCGCAACCGAAGAGGATATAGTTTCGGCTGTCTCAGAGCACTATGCCAGCGGCGCATCTACCGCCGAAGCTGTCAGCGAGCTGATGGATGATTTCCAGACCTCTGAGATAGCTGTTGCGGAGGGGGAGAAGCCTGACGATGAGGTAAGCACAGAGGAGCTCAGGGAGCTTAGTGAAGAAGCGCCGGTAGTGCGCCTGGCGAACCTCATCATCACACGAGGGATACAAGACAGGTGCAGCGACATTCACTTGGAGCCCGGGAAGACCTCGCTTCGGGTGCGCTATCGGATAGACGGCATAATGCACGATGGATTGATCGTGCCGAAAAAGGTGCAGGCATCCCTGATATCCCGAATCAAGATCATGGCGGATATGGACATCGCTGAGAAGCGGGCGCCTCAGGATGGCCGCATCAGCGGTACTGTGGACGGCAAGCAGTACGACTTCCGCATTTCGACATTGCCAAACATCCACGGCGAAAAGGTCGTAATGCGAGTCCTCGACAAGAACTCCGTCATGATCGGCTTGAGCAAACTGGGCTTCCTGCCCCAGACCCTGGAGATGTTTGAATCTATCATCAGCCGAACATACGGGATTATCCTGGTTACCGGTCCGACGGGCAGCGGGAAGTCCACGACTCTTTACTCTGTGCTCAGCAAGCTGAACTCAGGCGAGAAGAATATCCTGACGATTGAGGACCCGGTGGAGTACGAGCTGGCCGGCATCACCCAGAGCCAGGTCAATCCCAGGGCTGGCCTTACATTTGCATCCGGCCTGCGAACGATGTTGCGGCAGGACCCGGACATCATCATGGTGGGTGAGATTCGCGACCAAGAGACTGCAATGATCGCTGTCGAAGCAGCTCTGACCGGCCATCTGGTCCTTGCTACTCTGCACACGAACGATGCGCCTGGTTCGATAACCAGGTTGGTTGATATGGGGGTCGAGCCTTTTCTGATTGCGTCGGCGGTGGTCGGCGTCTTGGCGCAGAGGCTCCTAAGGCTGATCTGTGTGAAGTGCAAGGAGACCTACATGCCGCCGAGGGATGCTATCAAGCGCTTGGGCATGAACATAGACGAAGGCGCCGAAGTTACCTTCAGCCGAGGCCGAGGCTGCGAGCAGTGCAAAGGCACCGGCTACAGGGGCCGAATCGGGATTTACGAGCTAATGCCCATAACGGACAAGATACGCGACCTGATACTGGCAAAGGCGTCCTCCTATTCGATAAAGGAAGCGGCTATGGAAGCCGGGATGAAGATGCTTCGAGACGATGCGCTGGAGAAGATTCTTCTTGGCTTGACCAGTCTTGAGGAATCTCTAAGGGTTATCTACGCCGGCTAAGTGCGGAGCGTTCCGACCCTGACGCAACGCGTGAAGGAGCAAGGAATTGCAAGACCTAGATCTGCTTGGATACGATGAGAAGCCTTCAGCTCCTGCTGGTGCGAAGTCTGTCGCAGATGTACACCTGGATACTTTGCTCAGGTTGGTTGCAGAGCATGGGGCTTCGGACCTTCACTTGACAGTCAACCTGCCACCGATGATGAGGGTTGACGGGCGGCTTGTGCAGACTGACTACCAGCACCTGAGCCCCAGAGACACGCAGCGGCTGATCTATGACATACTTACTAATGAACAGATCCAGTGGTTCGAGAAGACGAGAGAGCTCGATTTCTCCTATGGCATTAAGGATGTCGGCAGGTTTAGGGTGAACGTCTACCGCCAGCGCGGCTGTGTCGGCGGGGCGATGCGCGCAATTCCGAGCAAGATACCATCTATGGAAGAGCTCGGACTTCCACCATTGCTCAAGGATCTGTCTAGGAAGAACAGCGGTCTCATTCTTGTTACCGGTCCGACCGGCTGTGGCAAGTCTACGACGATTGCTACCATGATTGACTGCATAAACCACGAGCGCGAATGCCATATTATGACCCTTGAGGACCCGATCGAGTATCTCCACAGGCACAACAAGAGCATGGTCAACCAGCGAGAGTTGAACACGGACACCGATTCCTTCGAGAATGCGCTCAGGGCCGTGCTTAGGGAGGACCCGGACGTGATACTGCTTGGAGAGATGCGCGATTTGGAGACGATAGCGACCGCGCTGACTTTGGCTGAAACCGGTCACCTGGTTTTCGGCACCTTGCACACGAGGAACGCGCCGCAGACGATGGACCGAGTAGTGGACGTGTTCCCTCCGCACCAGCAGGATCAGATAAAGACTCAGCTATCCAATACGCTGGAGGCGGTCATTGCTCAGCAGTTGATTCCCAAGATCGGCGGCGGCCGGTTTGCTGCTGTCGAGATAATGATAGCCACGTCCGCTGTCCGAAACCTGATTCGAGAGGGCAAGAGCCATCAGATATACTCGACTATCGAAACAGGTGGACAGCAGGGCATGCGCTCGATGGACAAGATACTCTCGGAAGCGCACAAGCAAGGGATTGTCAGTTACGAGAATGCCATAAGTTGCACGATTGACAGAGAGAACTTCTTACGCTTGCTGAAGGATTACTAGCCAAGGTAATACTGGAGGGTTGAATCACCATGTCAAGATTTGCATATACAGCAGTAGACGCCTCGGGAAAGAGTGTTAAGGGCAGCTTAGATGCCGACAACCAGCAGCTCGTTTTGTCGAAGCTGCAGGAACAGGGGTACCACGTCACGAACCTCGCTGAGCGCCGGAAACCGAGTTTTTCAGTCGGCGGCATGTCCAGGTTCAAGAAGCTGAGGCTCCAGTCACTGGTGGTCTTCAGCAGGCAGTTTGCGACGATGATAAACGCAGGCGTCAGCATTATCAAGTGTCTCGACATATTGGAGAACCAGACGAAAGACGGTGTATTGAAACCGGTCCTCGGGCAGGCCATGCGCGACGTTAAGAGCGGCCTGAGCCTTACCGATGCATTCTCGAAGCATACCAATGTGTTCTCCAAACTGTACATCAACATGATAAGAGCAGCCGAGCTGGGCGGTATTCTGGACGAAATCCTGGACAGAATATCGGGCTTTCTTGAGAGCGAGATGGAGATTCGCTCGAAAATCAAGTCGGCAATGATGTATCCCATCATAGTGCTGATCTTTTCGTGTGGTATGATCTGCGCTCTGTTTGCCTTTGTGCTGCCGAAGTTCAAGGAGATCTTCATTAGCATGGACGTGCAGATGCCGATCTACACTCGTCTGCTGTTCGATGGCAGCTCGCTGTTCAAGTCGTTCTGGTACATTCCGCTGGGTGCTATAGTCGGCGCGATATTCTCCATTCGCTATGCCGGTTCGAAGCCCGCGGGTAGATACTATATTGACAACTTCAAGCTGAGAGTGCCCGTGGTCGGCGACATTGTCCAGAAGATGGCGATCTCAAGGTTCGCACGGACGTTTGGTACGCTTGTCAGCAGCGGCGTGCCCATGATGCGTGCTCTGGAGATTGTGGGCGAAACCTCCGGAAACTCTGTAATAGCGAAGGCCGTGGAAACCGCCAGACAGAGCGTGCGCGAAGGACAGAAGATCAGCGCGCCGTTGGAAGGCACCGGCCTGTTCCCGGCTATGGTCATTCACATGATTGACGTCGGTGAGGAGACCGGGCGGCTCAGCGAAATGCTGATCAAGGTTTCAGAGTTCTACGAGAGAGAAGTAGAATCGGCCGTGAAGGGCCTTACATCGTTGATTGAGCCGGCGCTCATCGTCTTCATGGGCGGTATGGTCGGATTCATCGCCATATCCGTTATGGGGCCGATCTTCAAACTGGTTAGCTCGATCGGGTAAGCCCAGCCCCGGCAATCCCTGGGTTCAGAGCGGAGACTTGATGAAAACTGAGCTGGAAGCGAAACTGACTGAGGAACAGGTACACGGTTTGCTCGTGGGTTACCTGTCCACCAGAGACATACAGGTGAGGGACAAGGTTGTCCTTCAGTATAAGCCTCTCGTTGAGAGCATTGCCCGCAGGTTTGTAGGTTCGGGCGAACCTCTCGAGGACCTGGTACAGGAGGGCTATATCGGCCTGATCACGGCTACCGATCTGTACGATGCGGCCAAGGGGGTTAAGTTCTCCACATACGCCACGCATTTCATCATAGGCCAGATCAAGCACGCGCTCAGAGACAGGGGCAAGATAATCAAGGAGCCCGCCTGGCTCCAGGAACTCAACCACAGGATGGCCAGAGTCACCGAGTCGCTCAGTCATGATTTCGGCAGGCAGCCTACTAATGAGGAGATCGGCAGAGTCATGCATCTGCCCGAGGACACGGTTGCCGAGATCCTGACCACCAGAGAGATTTTCAAGGTGGCATCGCTGGACTGCGACCAGGAGGAGACCTCCGGCGTCAGGGTAGATCTCGAAAAGGTAAAGGATGACAAGTACACTACTTTCCAACTGCCCGTTGAGGACAAGATAGTCCTGGAAATGGCGATGAACAAGCTCAAGCTCATCGAGCAAAAGGTCATCCAGGAGTTCTACTTCAATGGGCTGAACCAGACAGAGATTGCGAAGAGGCTTGGCATATCCTGCAATTACGTGTCCCACATATTGAGGAGCGGTACGAGGAAGCTGCGCCGCATCCTGACGACGGAGGAGATACGGGAGGTGCAGATGCAGCTTCAACTAGCGAGCAGGCGACCCGAGGGTAGAAGCGCCGACATGGAGGATTCTGTGATTGACAACTTGACTGGACTGTATACCGCCAGGTATCTGGAGGGCCGCCTGGCGGAGGAATTAACTCGAGCCGCTAGGGGCAAAGGTGAAGTGGCGTTTGCCATTGTCGCGATTGATGGACTGGACGAGCTTGGTGCAAGGTGCGGCGCAATGCAGCGGGATGATGCGCTCTGCAGTCTGGCAGAGCTCGTGAAGCGCACCGTGCGAAGATGTGACATCGCGGGCCGACTAGGTGATCGGGAATTCGGCTTGGTTCTCTCGCATGCCAATGGAAAGACGGATTTGATCTGCGATCGGGTGCGTAACGCAATAGGCAAGGCTGCTTCCACCATATCCGGCCCAGGATCCGCGACGATTCTGAAAGCGCGGGTCGGGTACGCGATTTACCCGCTCGACGGCATGAACGCTGCGGAATTGATCAATGCGGCCCGGACAGCCTTGGACAGGCCATGGCAGAAGAGGGCTGCAAAGGCGGCCTGACGCAATCCGGGACGCGGACACATAACCAGGTTTTGAACGGGGAGCGCAGAGCGATGCTGCCCGGCATCGGTAGGCGCTCCCTTTCCCTTTTTGACGCGGCGTCCTTGTCTAGACTTCTTCCCACAGCTTCTCCAGCTTGCTCTTGCTCATCAAGAGGTAGTCGCGGTCTTCAGCGAATACCTCGAGCGTGATCGTGCCGTCGTACCCGATGCGCTTCAAGATATGCACAATCCACTTCCAGTCTATCTTTCCGGCTCCCAAAGGCAGGTGCAGGTCCAGGCCGCCGCCGTTGTTGTCCGAAAAATGCACGTGCTCGATACGACTGGCAAACAGGGATGCGAGTTCCACCGTCAGATTGTGTTCCGTCTCCAGATTTGCATGTCCCACATCCAGAAGAAACCCCAGTTCCGGCACGGCGGCGAAAACCAATGAGAGATCACGAGGTGTGTTGAAGTGAGGCGGTAGGTTCTCCAGCGTCAGTTTGAGATTCAGTTCCTTCGCCCGCTGGAGGAGCCGCTGGAAGGCTGCTATGTTTGTTTCCCTGATCCACCGCGTCTCGTGGAGCGGCACCCGAACGAAGGGATGCACGTTGACCTTCCCGGCGCCCAGAAGCGAGAAGATGCGAAGGTCGCGCTCGATCTCAGCCAAGGCGCACTCGCGGATTTCGGGGATCGGAGAGGCGATGGGCAGATAATACGCTGTGTGCCCTACGATTCCCAGCCCTGTTCGGTTGAGCGCGTCTTTCACCTTATCCACAGGCAAGGCGGCGGAGTAGGCCAGCTCTGGTTCCAGCGTCAGGTCAATGAAGTCGAAGCCATATTCGGCGTACATTTCTATCTCGTGCAGCACATCGAGCATCGGGTTGTTCATCGCGCCGATCAGCATGTGTTCACCTTCTACGCTGCTGCCGGACGGCTGTGTATCCACGGGTCGAGGATGGCCTCCCGTGGGGGCTCGTCGGACACAATGGGCGTCCTCATCTTTCTATCCAGAAGCTCGTCCCTGATCTCTCCGGGTATGCAGCGCTTCTCGCCCGGGTAAGTCCAATCGAAGAGTACGATGAATGACAGCAGAACGGACCAATGTTCGTCTAGCTTCTTGACCAGGTGCTGCCAGTCGAGCGTCTTAGGGCACGCGCGCACGAGATCAAAGACATCAGGCCAGTCGCAGCGATGCCGGTTCATGGTGAATATCTTCGCCCAAATGAGCTCATCCGGCGGCATGAACCTGACCGGCACATCCAGGAAGGCGCCGTCTTGGCCTCGTGCGTAGAAGCTCTCGTCAACGGGCGACAGATGGTTCGGCGGCTGCCAGATCACATCTATGAACACGCGGTTCTTTGTGGCGTGGTAGATCCATTCTCTGTCACCCGCTGCCATCTCGCCGTAATCGCGGAATCTCGCTCTGGATAGTGCATCAATCGCCGTGCGCACGTTCTGGCGCTCTATGTAGACGTCCAGATCGTGCGTGTCGCGCCATATCCCGGTGTAGTAGTGAAGGGCAAAAGCGCCGCCGACCACGTAGGGAACATGGGATTCATTCAGCGCCCACAGCGCCTGGCGGAAAGTCCTGCTGATCCTTTCAGGGAGTGCGATCGGCATGCCAACGACCTCCGGCACGGTGCTGAGTCTAGTTACCCGTGGTGCCTGCGTGCCAAACACGCGGGACGGCTCTCCGCCCGTCGGTCATTGCCTGGAGGAATTCCGCAAGGCGCAAGGGAAAGCTAGTCGCGGTGCAAAACGCATACTACGGTTGGCTGTAATGGGGAAGTTTGAGGGTCTGGGGATGAATTCTCGTGAGCGGTTCCTTAAGGTCTGTAACTTCGAGCAGGTGGACCATCCACCGAGGTGGGATTGCCTGGGATTCTGGAGTGCGACAGTCGAACGCTGGTGGAACGAGGGCCTGCCTCGCGGCGTGCCGCCTGAGCAGTATTTTGAGATGGACCGGCGGGAGAATGTTCCCGTCAACTCAGGTTCTACGTCTTGTGGCTACAGCCCTGCTTTTGAACGTCAGGTGCTTGAGGAGGATGAGCGCACCATCACGTACAGGGATGGCGATGGGATTATCAAACGCGAGCGGAAGGATGGCGCGGAGTTCTCGATGCCACAGTTCCTGACGTTCCCCGTATCGAATCGGCAGGACTGGGAGGAGATCAAATGGCGGCTCGATCCGGCAAGCCCGGAGCGATACCCGGACTGGGAGGAGGTTCGGAATCGCTATGCGGATCGGGATTTTCCGTTGGATGTGGTCATCTGCGGCGCATACGGCCTGCCGCGGAACCTCTTGGGCGAGGAGCACCTTGCTTATATGTATTACGACGATCCGGGCCTGATCCATGACATAGCGGAGCACTGGGTCGAGTTCTACAAAGGGATCTTCGACCGCACGCTGCTGAACCAGGATGTAGACTGCGTGTTAATCTGGGAGGACATGGCCTTCAAGAGCGGGCCGCTGATCGGCCCCAAGCTGTTCGAGGAGTTCATGCTTCCCTACTACAAGGAGGTCATCTCCCGTATCCGCTCCTACGGCGTCCAGCACGTAATGGTGGATTCGGACGGCAACAACTGGCAGCTTCTCGATCTGTTTGTGGAAGCCGGCGTAAATGTCTTCCTGCCGCTCGAAATTGCGGCTGGCATGGAGCCCGTTGAGATTCGGGAGAAATACGGGCGCAAGCTCGTCCTATGGGGCGGGATTGATAAGCGGGTGCTCTCGAAGGACAAGGCGGCAATCGAACATGAGCTGATGCGCAAGGTTCCTCAGCTAATTGACTACGGCGGCTATATCCCCGGAATAGACCACACCGTCCCGCCCGACGTGCCGTTCGAGAACTACAAATTCTACACCGAGCTGCTGCGTGAGCTGACGGCGAGGTGATTTGGCGCATGCGTATTGACCTAACCCCCTCTGACCCCCTTCCCGACACGGGAAGGGGGATGATATGTCCCCTCTCCCTGCGGGAGAGGGGCTTGGGGTGGGGTTTGGGAGTTAGTGGCCCTCTGCCAGAGGCAAGGGCAGAATAGCTGATCGGCAGCGTGGGAGGCCCGGAACCTGAAACTTGAAACCTGAAACCTGGAACTTGTAACCCAGATGGCTTACTCGTTACTTATCACTCCTCACGGTTTCTGCTGCTGGACGATCTTGACTATTTCCGAAATGAACCGCCCGATATGGGGCAGTACTTCCAGCCGGCTGAGGGTGTAGAGTAGGAGCGCCAGCACCAGCGTGGCGCCGATTGCCGCTCCCAGGCCGTTCAGAATCCCGCTGAAGAAGCTCACCCAGGCAACGCGCCGGAAGTTCAGCAAGGCCTGTACGTACTGCTGCAGCCGGAGCTTCTCCAGCAGGCTCCTCATCCAGTGCAGCTCCTTCGTGAGCGCCATCACCTGCTGGTTGAGATCTTGCAGGAGTTCATCTTGTCCTGGTGTTTCCGCCTTCGTATCATGTTGCTTGCCGGGCTCTGCCCGATGACCTGCCATCGCCGTACTCCCTAGTAGTATTCCCATTTCCAAGCTTCTGGCTGCAGCGCGTCTACCTTCGCGCGAACCGGCTAGTGATGGTCCTATCCTCCTACTTCCTTGGTCGCTGAGGCCAGATCCAGCTTGCTGAGGTATCGTATCCCGGGGATCTGGGATACGAGCACGGTCACGAGGATTCCCAGTACGATCCACACGTAGGTTCTGGTAAAGACCACTGCCTGCATGTGGAACAACTCGCTCTCGTAGAGCCGCACAAAGTAGCCCGCCAGCCAGCGGCCGAACGGAAGCCCAACCATCGTTCCGACGGCCCACGTGCTGAGGTTCTCAATCGTCACCATCCAGGCGATCTGCCAGCGGCCGACGCCCAGCGCACGCATGGATGCCATCTCCCTTGTTCGTTCGACAACATTCATGGTCGTGGCGTTGAAGATGACCACGAAAGCTAGAGCAACCGCGAACCCAAACATCACTGCGATGAAGGTCCTGCTGGTCTCCATCATCTTGTTGATCTCCTGCTTTGTGTCGCGCATATCAACGACTGCGGCTGCTCCTGACAGGTTGTATAGCCTCTGTTGTATCTTTCCGAGATATCGTCCGTCCGCCTTAATCATGATGGCGCTCGTGGCGTCCGGCGGAAACTCCAGTTCGCGCCCAAACAGGCAGCGAAGCTCCTCGATGGACATGACAGTCATACTTCCGACGGGTTGATAGACCCTGCGCGTCACCCGCACCTGTTTCTTGAAGGTGACTTCCTGGAGACCTCGGCTGCGCGAGAGAACCTGCTTGCGATAGCTTTCCATGCCCGGCGGCGGCATTGCCGCGAGTTCCGGAATCGTCTTCTCAGGAAGAGTGAGCGTTACCATCTGGCCGAGAGATAGGCCAAGCGTTTCCATCAGGCTGTCGCCGATCGCGATCCCCGTCCGTGGGATCGAAACCCTTGAGCCGTCCGAGCTAGTCAGGTTGAAGAGCTGCGTGTCTCGCTCAACCCCGAAGATAGTGGTCACCTTTTCGCGGTTGCCGTGCACGAGCTTCACCGGCACCTGCAGAAGTGGCTCCACGCGCCGTACGCCTTTCCAGGTCTTCACCTGGCTGAGATGCGCTTCGGTCTGCGGGTGTATGAATGCCACCATGGCGTCGTAGCGCAGCATTCGTTCAAAGTAGAAGTCAAGCATCGCCTTTGTGGAATCCATCAGACCCGAGGACACTAGAATAAGGATGATCGCTGAGGCTATGCCTGCAATGGTGGAATACGTTCTCTTCGGTGCCCTGAGGAGCTGGCGGAAAGGCAGCCGCCATATGTACGAAGCTCTCCTGAGCCATGGGATGAGGTTCTCGATGATGGGCACTCGGCCCACCGCGGGCACTTCTGTGCGAATGGCCTCGGCGGGAGTCATTCTCGCACCCGACAGGGCCGGCATCAAGCCGGCGAGTATCGCCACTCCGAGCGAGATCGCCACTCCGCTTGACATAACGTCGAAGCGCGGTGATACCTCCCGGAACGGAACGCTGACTACGCTGATGTACAAATCCGTGATTAGGATGGCCGTGCGGTAACCCAATATAGTCCCGACCACTGAGCCCAGAAGCCCGATCAATGCTGCAAAGGAGATGTAGTGCCACAATACCGCCGACCGGCTGTATCCGATGGATCTCATGAAGCCGATCTGCGCCCTCTGGGCGTAGACCATGCGGCTGAGCAGGTTGTATATGCTTAAGCTCGCTATGCTGAGGAATAGAATGGGGAAGAAGATCGCCAGGTTCCGGAAGCCCTCCAGATCGAGTCGGAGCACCTCGTAGCTGGCCTGTTTCTCTTTTGGAACGGGCTCATCGGCGCCGTACGGCCTTAGAACTTGTTCGACTTGCCGTATGATCCTGGCCCGCTGTGCGCCGGGAACTATGGTGACTGCTACTTGGTTGACAGCCCCAGAGGTTCCGAACAGTCTGTCAGCGATCTCCTTGCGCATGAACATGACTCCGAATTGCTTCGGCTCCGGGGTGGGACTTTCCCGGCTCCGGATGACATAAATGTACTCCGGACTCATGGCGATACCGGCGATACGAAACCGTATCTTGTCGTCGTCAACGACCGGGTATATGAGATCGCCCGGTTCGTATCCGTGGTACTTTGCGAATGCCGATTCGAGTAGAAGCTCGCGCGTGCTGCCGGGCGCGGGCAGCCTGCCCTTGACGATATGCAGGGTGTTGACGCTGGGGAGGCCGCGGTCCGGCAGCGAGATGATGCGCCCCGTGACGCGTTTGGTGGCGAGTTTCTGCTCGATTTCCAGCTCCTCGACTACTCGACCTTCGACCTGCATCACGCCGGGGATGCGCCGTATCTGATCCACGACCTCTTGGGGCGCTGACTGCATGTCAACGGTGAAGTCTGCCATGTTCAGCTTCTTGTATGTGAGATCATATGATCCCCCGAGGCTGTAGTAGGATATGAAGCTTGCGTTGAACAGCGTGATGCCCGATGTTACCACGAGGACGATGCCGAGGAATAGCCACGGAGAGAAGCGAATATCTCGAACCAACTTTAGGTTGAGCTTGCGAATTACCATCTCAGTTCTTCCGGGTCGAGTGGGGCGGGATTCTCCTCGATGGAGGTAATCTCGCCGCTTCTAAGATAAATCGTCCGATCTGCGATCCCGCCGATGGCCGAGTTGTGAGTGACTGCGACGACGGTAATACCTCTCAACCGGTTCACTTCACGCATGAGTTTGAGTATGAGCTTGCCGGTCTCGTAGTCGAGGTTGCCGGTGACTTCGTCTGCAAGAAGAAGCGGGGGATTCTTCACCAGCGCCCTGGCAATTGCAACTCTCTGCTGCTCGCCGCCGGAGAGTTCGCTCGGAAAGTGGTTTGCCCGCTCAGCAAGTCCCACCTCGCCCAGCACTTCCATCGGATCTGCCGGATGTTCCACCAGTTCCGCGACGAGTTCGACGTTCTCACGTGCGGTGAGTGTTGGGAACAGGTTGAAGAACTGAAAAACGAACCCAACGCTCGTACGACGGTATTCGGTGATCTCGTCCTCGGTCATGCGACAGAGGTCCTCGCCTCGAAAGAGGATGTTGCCAGAGGTTGGCCTGTCGATGCCGCCGATCAAGTTCAGAATAGTAGTCTTTCCGGAGCCGCTGGGCCCGAGCATGACGATCAACTCTCCAGCGTTGATTGTGAGATCCGTCGGTTTGAGCGCGGGAACGGCCACCTTGCCCATCATGTAGGTTTTGGCGGCCCCGTGGAGTTCGATCAGCGGAGGAGATTCAATCTGTGTCACCGGCTTGCCTCCGGACACGCACTTTCCGGCCGGACTGCAACTGGTCGAGCATCGAGGTAGCTACCAGGTCGCCGGGCTTGATCCCTCGCACGATCTCGGTGAAATCGTAGTTTGACAATCCGGTGGTCACGAATCTTGGATAAACGCGCCGTCCCCAGACGATGAATACCCGGTATCTGTCCCCGATCTGGATCAGCGCATCGTTCGGAACCAGGATCAGGTTCTTCCCGACCGGAACCCGGCCGGTGATGTCCACCTCCATGCCCGGCTTCAGCGGGAGCTCGGAGGATTTCACTTCTATCTTCGCACGGACGATCTTTGCCCGCACGCGCCCGACCGCCTTCGGTTCGGCAATCGGGGAAATGCGAACCACGGAGCCACGGGCTTTTCTGCCCGGGTACGCGTCGGTCGTTATCTCCACGCTCTGTCCCAGCGCCAGTGCGGATAGGTCTTCCTCGTCAACCTCAGCAATAACCCAGGTGCGCTTGAGGTTCGCTAGGGTATAGACCGGCGATTGCGGGCCGGCGACCTCGCCCTTTTCCAGGTGCTTTCGTGCAACCACTCCAGCGAACGGGCTGCGAATGACGGCATAGTCCAAGCGAGCCTTAGCCGCTTGAAGCGCTGCTTGGGCGCGCTCGACCTGCGACCGTGCCGCGGCAGCCTCTCGTCTCCTTATGTTAACCACTCCGGCAGACGTGCGCGCTTCCGCAAGAGCCGCCTTCGCTGCTGCAACCTCTGCGTGCGCAGCCCTGACTTCGTCCGGCCGGGCCCCTGCTTTTAGGAGATCCAGTTGTTCCTTAGACGCCCGCAGACGGGCGTCAGCAACGTTGGCGGCTGTTTTGGCGGTGTCGAGCTGCTGGGCCGGGATCGCTCCCCGATTGTAAAGCTGTTCTGCACGCCTGAGATCGGCTTTGGCCTGATCCGCTTCCGATTCGGCCTGCTCGACGGCATTCCTGGCCTGCTCGATCTCCTGAGGGCGAGCTCCCTTCTCCAGATCGGCGAGGCGAGCTTGGGCCGCACGTGCGGTCGCCGCCGCACGCGCGATGGAGGCGGAGCTTTGCTTGGACTGGACTGCGACCGCCTCTTCCGCGCGGCTCAAATCCTCCTGCGCTGTGGAAAGCATTGCCCTCGCTTCGTCCACCTGTGCCAGGAGTTCGGATCTGTCAAGTAGCGCAAGGACCTCTCCCTGCCGAACAGTCTGGCCTTCCTGCACGAGAAGCTCGGCGACCGGCGAGACTATCTTCGGCGCTACGTCGGATAGATCGGACTCCACGATGCCGGTTGTGGACAGCTCGGCGTCGAGGTCGCCCCTGACGACTTTCGCGGCATCAATAACCGGCGGGCGGGGTATCAGCAGGTAGATGACCCCCGCAAGGACGAGAATCGAGACTATGATTGTGAGTGCTCGCTTCATTCGCTGTCTGTCACCAACCACCTTTGAACTACCCACAGTTGGCGGATTCTTTAGCCTGCTCTTCTGAGTAGGTACAGGAAGAACGGTGCGCCGAGGAGCGCGGTAATCACCCCGATGGGAACTTCGCCAGGCGCCATTACCGTGCGCGCGATTGCGTCCGCCGCTATTGTGAAAGTCGCTCCGAACAAGGCGGAGCAGGGGATGAGGATTCGGTGATCCGGGCCTACGAGCCTTCTGCAAATATGTGGAACCATCAGCCCGATGAAGCCGATCGTCCCGCTCACCGATACCGCTGCGGCCGTCACCAGCGCCGCGGTTCCGATGACGATCCGCTTGAGCGACTCGACTTCCAATCCCAGATACCTCGCAGACTCCTCGCCCAGCGCGAAAATGTTCAGGTCCCGGGAGAAGGCGTAGAGTGCGAAGAACCCCAGCAGCGCGAACGGCGCCACGACAAGTACTCTCGACCATGGATCCGACCCCGCCAGGCTGCCCATCGTCCAGAAGACGATCTTCTCGAGGTCCTGGCCGGCGATGCTGATGACGAACGTGAGGACGGCCCACATGAATGAGCCGACCACGACCCCGGCCAGTATAAAGGAGAGCATTGATACCGTTGCCCCACGCCGTGCCAGGGCGTATACCGCTGCAGCCGCCAGCAGCGCCGAGAGGAATGCGAAGAGCGGGACTCCGAAGCCCATCAGAAGCCCGGAAAGGCCCAGGAGCACCGCGATTCCTGCGCCGAGTGCCGCGCCTGAAGACACGCCGATTATGTACGGGTCCGCTAGTGGATTGAGGAGCAGCCCCTGTAAAGCCGCGCCCGCCATTGCGAGGCACATCCCCACAAGAGCGCCCAGCAGCATGCGCGGGATGTGGATTTGCCATACTATGCGGTCAACTGTTTCGGGTACCGCGAAGCTGGTTTGCAGAATGTGGTTACCGATGACTTTCGCCACCTCTGCAGGCGGCACCATGACTGCTCCCACGCTGGCGCCGAGCACCACAGCTGCGGCGAGCGCGATCAGGAGGATGCCGGACGCGCGAATCAGCCTCGTCGTCAGATTCAAGCTCATCTGCGGCGCCTGCGTGATGGATGCTGTGCGGCTGTCAGGACTTGCCGAAGACATTGGGATGCACCAATCTGGCGATGGTCAGTATGCCGTCTGCCAGCCTGGGTCCTGGGCGGACGAGAAGATCGGCGTTGGCCTCATAGACCCTTCCTCTGCGGGCGGCCCTTGTATCTTTCCAGAGGCCCTTGGTGAATACCTGCTTATCTCCCTTGGCGGTTCCTATCATGACATCGGGATTCCGCCAAACGGCCGTCTCTGCAGAGAACTGATTGAACCCCGGTTTAGCATCCGAGGCTAGGTTGATTCCGCCCGCGAGAGCGATCATCTCGTCCACGAATGTCTGCGGTCCGGCCACCCATAGAGGACTTGCCTGAACCGCGACAAGGACCTTGGGCTTAGTTCTGAGGCGTGCCGTCTTGCGCTTGACTAGCGCCTTTGCCGAAGAGATGCGGCCGACGACGCGAGCGGCCTCCTTCTCTCGATTGGTAATCTTGGCGACCAGCAGGATGTCCTTGACCACCTGGCCGATCGTCTTGGGGTCAATTGCGATGACTTTCAAGCCGTGGCTCTCAATCGCGCGAATCGCGTCGTCGTTCAGGGTGCCATGTGCCAGGACAAGGTCGGGTTTGAGCGAGATGATCTTCTCGGCGCTGATAGTCCGGTCGCCGACTTTCGGCTTCTTTTTCGCCGCGGCCGGATAGTCGCAGTATCTGGTAACGCCGACGATCCGCGAATGAAGCCCCAGGGCGAAGAGAATCTCTGTATTGTTGGGCGCCAGGGAGATGATGCGCTTCGGCTCCCGCGGAATGGTGATCGCCTTCCCGCGGCAGTCCTTGATGGTCAGAGGATACTTCGTCGCCCCAGCGACGTTGGGCATAAGAAGGAAGCTTGTGACCAGTGCAATTGTTCTCAGCATACTTTACGACGCGATCGCCAGGAGGCTTTCCACCTCCTGCGGCGTTAGGAAGCGCCATTCGCCCGACTTTAGCTTCCCAAGTTCGAGGCTGCCGATCTTCGTGCGGGCCAGCCGCATGACGGGATGGCCGACTGCGTCGAACATCCGGCGCACCTGGCGCTTCCGACCTTCAGTTATTACTATCTCAATCATGCTGCTGTGGCGTGCAGTGTGCACCCCCACGAGAGTTACTTTCGCCGGCAAGGTAAATCCGTCCTCCAACAGGACGCCGCTTGCGAGCTGCTGGAGCGTTTCGTGCGCGACTAGACCTCTCACCTCCGCTCGATAGGTCTTCGGCACGCGGTGGCGTGGATGCGTCATCCTGAACGCGAAATCCCCATCATTCGTGAGTACGAGAAGCCCTTCGGTATCAATATCGAGTCGGCCCACCGGGAAGAGCTCCGCCCTCACTTCTTTGACCAGGTCAGTCACGACTCGCGGCGCGTGAGGGTCGCGGCGCGTGCTTGCGTAGCCTCGAGGCTTGTTTAGCAGCACATAGACCTTCGGCGGATGAAGATTGATCGGCTTGCCGTCCACGGCGATTGTGGACCGGTCGGGATCCGCCTTTGCGCCTAGCTCCATGACCGGCTTGCCGTCCACTGTCACACGGCCGGAGGTTATGAGCTTTTCAGCATCTCGACGCGAGGCTACGCCTGCGGCGGCGAGCAGCTTTTGCAACCGCTGTTCCATATGAAATAAACCCCACGAGGAAGGCCATGCAAGTTATGAGCGTCGGGCGAGCCCAGAACCAGACGGTGGCGACCAGGGTTCGGTCCACCGATTGGGCCGCCAGCAAGTCTACGCAGCCGATCTTCTCTCCGTTCAGGTATCCGGTGAGGGTCCCCAGCTTCTCGCCCTTGGTGACGGGCGCATGGACTTCCCCGGCCGCAATATCCGTCTTCGTCTCGGCCTTCGCGGATTGCTTGAGAACTAGAGACAGGTCTTTCTCCGGCACCAGGCCGACTTTGTCCGTCACGCCGCCGGATACCGCCGCGGTAGTTAATACTTCGTTTGTCCGGGCGAAGCACACCTGCTTGAAATGCTTGAAGCCATAATTCAGCAGCGCTTCCGTATCCGCTCCTGCCTCCTCGCTTTTGAGGGCAACGGCGATCAATCTCCACGCTCCGCGCGTGGCCGAACCGACGAAGCAGTGGCCGGCCTCCTTTGTGTACCCCGTCTTGATTCCATCGGCGCCGTCGAATCTCCATAGGAATCGGGCTGTGTTCTTCAGGTACGCATCCTTCGGGTTCATGGATCGCTCGATCCGTGCTGTCTTGGTCTGGACAATGTCGTTGAAGATGGGCGTCTTGATGGCATATCTGGCAATGAGCGCCAGGTCGTATGCCGTCGAGTAATGCTTGGCGTGATGGAGTCCGTGAGGGTTCACGAAATGTGTATCCTTTGCGCCGATCTCTGTGGCCTTTTCATTCATCATCTCGACGAACTTCGTCTCGCTGCCGCCGATGTGCTCGGCGACGCAGACGGCCGCATCATTTCCTGATCGGAGAAGCAGCCCGTAGAGCAAGTCACTCAGCGTCATCTTCTCACCAGGCTTGAGATGGAGCGAGCTGAATTGCATGTCACAGGCATCCTTGGAGGCGCAAACCGTGTCTTTGAGTTCGCCGTTTTCCAGTGCAAGGATTGCAGTCATCATCTTGGTTGTACTCGCCGGCGGCCGCCGCACACGGCACCGCTTTTCATAGAGTACCTTGCCTGTCACCGCGTCAACCAGTATCGCGGACTCCGCAGATACGATCGGCGGAGCGGGCTCGGCTCTCACAGATGACAGAGCCGCGAGACATAGTCCGAATGCGCACAGGCAGATTGAGACGAACTTCTTCATGCTATGACTGGGCTCCTTGCTCGGTTGTATATATTTCTGGGCGCTCTATCGGTGCGGTTGCCGTGTCTGCGAGTTCCGGCAGCTCGGAGAGCTCGTTCAAGCCGAAGTAATTGAGAAACTCGTCCGTGGTGGCGTAGAGTATCGGGCGGCCCACTGTCTCCCTTCGTCCTGCCTGCCTGATGAGATGCCGATCGAGCAGCGTCTTCAACACTGTGTCCGAGTTGACTCCGCGTATCGCATCAATCTCCGGCTGGGTGATGGGCTGCCTGTAGGCGATGATCGCGGCCGTTTCGAGAGCTGCGCGGGAGAGGCGAGCGCGTTCGGGCGTCAACAGGACTGAGATGAACTCGGCGTACTCCGGCCGGGTGCACATCTGATACCCGCCCGCGATTCGGACGATCTGCAGGCCCCGGTCTGCAAACTCCAGGCACAGCTCACGCATGGCGCGCTCCACGTCAAGCTCGTCCAGATTGAGCGATTTGGCGACGTGCTGCACCGAGAGCGGCCTCGGCGAAACGAACAGTATGCATTCCAATGCCAGTTTGAGTTTTCCGTCGGAGAGTGCTCGTTCGTGCTGATCCATGGTTTATGATTCTTCCGCTGCCCGAATCAATATGTCGCCGAGCGCCGTCCGCTGCTTTATGCGGATCTTGCCCAGCCTGAGCAATTCGAGCAGCGCCAGAAATGTCATCACGATCTCGAATCTCGTTCTGGGCCCTCCAATGAGGTCCAGAAAGCCTATGCCGTTTGCGGACGCCGACCGAATCTTGCGCCAGACCTCGCTCATCTTCATCCTGAGAGTTATTTTCTGCCGCTCGACGCTTGTTACCTCTTCCTCGCCTTCGCCGACTTCCTCAAGCATCTTCTGCAGGGCATGAAGAAGGTCCATCGCCTGCAGGCTGAGCGGGATGACCGGTGCATCGTAGTCCCCAAGATCGTTTGCCGCTCGCCAGAATACCTCGTGGCGGTCGTCCTCCAGTCTGTGGAACGATTCTGCTGCGCTCTTGAAGCGGTCATACTCCAGGAGTCGCTCGACCAGCTCCGCCCGCGGGTCGATTGCTTCTTCATCCTCCTCGGCGGGCGGGGAAGGCAGCAGCATCCGCGACTTTATCTCCAGCAGAGTGGCGGCCATCACGAAGAAGTCGCCTGCGATGTTCAGATCGAGCGATTCCATCAGCGACAGGTAGTGCAGATACTGGTCTGTCACCTCCGCGATCGGGATGTCGTAAATGTCGAGCTTGTGCTCGCGGATGAGGTGCAGCAGGAGGTCCAGGGGCCCCTCGAACACCGGGAGCTTGATCGTGTACCCAGATTGTGCGGCTAGTTCAATGGACATGTGCTTCGCTCTTTGTGCGAAACCTCAGCAATGTATTTTGCTTTCGGCGATGGCACCGGTAGCCCCTCACTCTGTGGGAGAGGGGTGGCCAAAGGCCGGGGTGAGGTTAACCTAACCCCCTGACCCCCTTCCCGAAACGGGAAGGGGGAACTTCTCTCTCACAAATGGAAAGGACGCTTAGGGTTGCCTCTCTTAGCTGTCGTCTAGCTTAACCGCCGCGCGCACCTGATCCATCGTCTCCGCGGCGGCAGCCCTGGCGCGCTCTGCCCCCTGCTTGAGAATGCGCTCTACCTCTTCAGGCTGGCGTTCGAGTTCACGCCTGCGAGCATGGATCGGCGCAAGTGCCTGGATGATTGCCTGAGCCAGGTCTCGCTTGTCCTGCACGCAGCCAAGCGCTCCTAATCTACATTCGCGCTCTACCCTGGCAGCTTCCTCCTTGTTGTAAATGAGGTGAAGCGCATATACCGGGCAGGCTTCCGGATGGCCGGGATCGGTCTTGTATATCTTCAACGGGTCGGTGTACATCGTCATGACCTTTGCTTCGATCGCATCGGGCGAATCGGAGATCAGGATTGTGTTGCTATACGACTTGCTCATCTTCCGCCCGTCAAGTCCGAGCACGACTGGACTTTCCGTGAGCAGTGGCTTGGGTTCGGGGAACACGTGCCCGTATAGGTGGTTGAATCTTCGGGCAATCTCGCGTGTCAGTTCGAGGTGGGGGAGCTGGTCTTGGCCGACTGGGACGGCGTCAGCCTTGTATATCAGGATATCCGCCGCCTGCAGAACAGGGTATCCGAGCAATCCGTATGAGGCGCCCTCGCCTGCCAGCTCGTCCCGCTTCTCTTTGTACGTTGGCACGCGCTCCAGCCAGGGAACAGGCGTCACCATAGAGAGCAGAAGATGCAGCTCGGCGTGCTCCTTGACGTCCGACTGTCTGAAGATCACGGCCTTTTCGGGATCCATTCCTGCGGCGATGAAATCCATGGCCACTTCCGGGGTGTACTTCGCTATCTCATCCGGCCGCTCGTAGAACGTTGTGAGCGCGTGCCAATCCGCGACGAAGACAAAGGTCTCGTAGTCATCCTGCAGCCTCACCCAGTTGCAGAGCGCGCCTTCCAGGTTGCCGAGGTGAAGCATCCCCGTTGGCTGCATGCCGCTGACGATCCGGCCCTTCTTCGCCATTGTACACCTCGTGACCCGAAGCCGCCGCACATTGCACTCGAAGTGGTTAAGTCGCCAGGCCGACGAGCAGACTCAAGAAGAATCGCACCGGCGGTCCGATGACAAGCCCGGCGATACCGGTGATAAGTACAACCAGCAGTACGATTAATCCATAGCGCCCCATTGTGAAATCGTAACGACGCGCCAGCTCCATCGGAAGCAAGCTTGATAGGACCTTCGATCCGTCCAAAGGCGGGATCGGTATCATATTGAAGAAGGCGAGCACCAGATTGAACATGATGCATACCACCACCAAGGGAATATACAGTGGCAGCCATGGAACGACCACGAACCTCAGCAGCAAAGCGAGGACAACCGCAGCTATCACGTTCGACAGCGGTCCCCAAAGCGAGACCTTCAGTGAGTCCCACCTTGGGCTTCTGAAGTAGTACGGGTTCACCGGGACAGGCTTGCCCCATGCCAGTCCGAACCCGCTCAGCATGGTCGCCACGAACATCAGTGTCCCAATAGGGTCAAGGTGATCTAGTGGGTTCAGTGAAATTCTGCCCATGCGCTTGGCCGTGTCATCGCCTGCTGCGAGCGCCGCGCGCGCGTGCGCGCACTCATGGACGGTTATGGCCATCAGGAAGGCCAGCACGTACATGGCCATGGTCTGAATGTCCGGCATGTTTGTAAACATACGCTTTCTCTCAGTGGGCGGATCCTCGCCTATCGGTTGAGCCGCGCCGGGATCACATCGTGCCGAACGAGGTCGTCCAGCGTTTCCCGCTCAACTATGACATCCGCCTCGCCGTCGGCGACCAGGACCGCCGCTGGACGCGGCAGCCTGTTGTAGTTGCTCGCCATCGAATAGTTATACGCCCCAGTGCAGTAAACCGCCAGTATATCACCGGGCGCGACTTCCGCAATTCTTGCGTCCTGGATGAGAGTGTCCGCCTCGCAGTGCTTTCCTGAGATTGTGACCACCTGCGAGGGTTCTCCGTCGGCCTTGTTCGCCACGAGTGCCTGATAGACCGCGTCGTAGAGCAGCGGCCGCGGGTTGTCGCTCAATCCGCCGTCAACGGCGACGTAGACCCGATACTCAGGCTCCTCGGTGATGGGCACCCGCTTGATCGGCCCCACCGTGTACAGCGTGGTGCCGGCCGTCCCGACGATAGATCTGCCCGGCTCCTGCACGAGCTTCGGCTGATGAGGCAGGGCGAACTCCTTAAGCGACTGGATGAATGCGCCGGTCACGTCGGCGGCGAACTGATCAATCGTAGGCGGCTGCTGGCCTTCGAAGTAGCGTATGCCGAGGCCCCCGCCGGTGTTGATTTCCTCGATTGCGAGTCCCGTCTCGTCCAGAACCTGCCTGGCGAATTCGACCATGATTTGCACTGCCGCGGTATGGGCCTGCGTGTCGAGGAGCTGCGAGCCTATGTGGCAGTGGATTCCGCGCAGGCTGATCCCAGGCAGCTCTAAGGCGCGCTTGACGGCGGACATGGCCGAGCCGTCCTTTACGTTCAACCCGAACTTCGTATCGGCCTGGCCAAGCCGGATCAGGCGATGCGTGTGCGGGTCTATTCCGGGCGTCAACCTGAGCAGGATATCGGCCTTCCTGCCCGTCTCGAGAGCCAGCGAGTTCAGAACCTCGAGCTCGTAGACGCTATCAACGACAATCCGGCCGACGCCCTTGTCCAGAGCCATCCGAATCTCGGCCTCGGACTTGTAATTCCCGTGAAAGTACAGGCGGTCCATCGGAAAGTCTGCTTTGAGCGCGGTATACACTTCACCCGCCGAAACTACATCGAGGCCGAGACCTTCCTGGTCCATTATGCGGCAGGTCGCCGCCGTGAGAAACGCCTTTCCCGCGAATGCGATGTCGGTTCTCGCGTACCTGGACCTGAAGCCGTTCAAGTAGTCCCGGCAGTTCTGCCGGATGAGCTTCTCGTCCATCACGTACAGGGGCGTGCCGAAACGCTCCGCCAGTTCGACGGCGTCACATCCGCCGATCTCGAGATGACCTTTTGAGTTCACAGTCTGGGTGCCAAAACGCATCATGGTGTCTGCTCCACGCACCGGCGCTCCCCGGTCAACATACAAAAACGAACCAGTCTGCGCCGATGCCCGCTGGTTCGCATTAATCTAACACAAAGTATGCTGGATGTCAAATCGCGCTTGCTGGGCCGGCGTTCTAATCGTCCACGGGTGCTTGTGCGGAGTTCCTGGCTAGAGAACCGTGAAGCGAATCCCTATTTCCGGGAACGAAGCAGTGGAACCCAGCCCAAAACCTGAATCGGAAAGGACAAGACTTTGTCGGTTGGCTGCTAGAACGCCATGTCCGGCTTCCAGACGGTCCAGACCTTGCCAACCAGGTCCGGGCTGGGCTTGAGAGTCGGCTTTCCGGGCTGCCAGCCGGACGGAGTGACTTCGCCTGTGGCCCGCACGTGCTGGAATGCCTTCACCTGCCGCAGCAGCTCGGCCACGTTTCTGCCGACCGGCGGCGTCAGAACCTCCATCGCTTGGATGATCCCATCCGGGTCTATGATGACACGGCCTCGAATATTGACCCCGGCCTCCTCATCGTATACGCCGTAGAGCGTCCCTACCTTTCCGCCTGGATCCGAAAGCATAGGGAAGGGCACGCCTCCCTCGACCATCTTGGAAAGCTCTGTCTCCTGCCAGACCTTATGGCAGAAGGCGCTGTCCACGCTTATCGAGAGCACCTCGACGCCGAGCTCGTTGAGTTCGGGAAATTTGACGGCAACTGCCGCCAGTTCGGTCGGTCAGACGAATGTGAAATCTCCCGGGTAGAAACAGAGCATCGCCCATTTGCCCTGGTAATCGGACAGCTTGATGTCCTTGAAACCGCCGTCTACGAAGGCTCTGGCTTCAAAGTCCGGAGCGGGCTTGCCTACCAATACTGCCATAATCGTCCCTCCTTCAGCGTTTTTTCCAAAGGCACCTTGCTTAGCGGGCGTAAGGGGTATACCCCGTTCTCGCGTTTGTCAAATCACGAAAATTTTTGCTTGACAAGGTGTTGCCGGTCTGGTATACTTCCGAAAATTGGACTGGACGCCTTTAAGTTGGTCCTGTGAGGCCGACAAGGGTGCGTGTGATTACAAAGGGTTACCGACGGCAATTCACGCCTCCTTGCTAACCTCAGCAGGGGGGCTTTTTTGTACGTGGAGGAAGGGAGGCTCGCAGGCATGGCTGAGCAAGACTCGCAGGTCATGGATGCGGATGAAATTCGCCGCGCCTTGACGCGCATCGCGCACGAGATAATCGAGAAGAACAAGGGCGCGGAGAATCTGGCGGTCGTCGGCATCAGGAGGAAGGGCGTGCCGCTTGCCGAACGACTCGCAAAGCTGATCGGCGACATCGAGGGAACCAGGATTCCGGTGGGCGCGCTGGACATTGCCCTGTACCGCGACGACATCCTCACCAGGCAGCCCGTGGTAGGCCAGACGGAGATTCCATTCGATGTCAACGGGCGCAGGATAGTCCTCGTGGACGAGGTCGTCTATACGGGGCGCACAGTCCGATGCGCGCTCGATGCTTTGATGGATATGGGACGACCCGCGGCCATTCAACTGGCCGTCCTCGTCGACCGGGGGCATCGAGAACTTCCCGTCCGGCCGGACTACGTGGGCAAGAACCTGCCGACCTCGCGCAGGGAAGCGGTTGATGTTCACCTCAAGGAGATCGAAGGCGAGGACAAGGTGTACATAGTGAAGCAGCGCGGACAGCGCAGTTAGTGGCTGGCGGCTGATAGGGGGCGAGCAGATGCGTTTGAAAAGGAAAGACATCCTCGGTCTGGAGGAGATCACGGCTGAGGAGATCGAGCTGATTCTGCAGACGGCTATCTCCTTCAAGGAGATACTCGGGCGCCAGATCAAGAAGGTGCCGACGCTCCGGGGGCGCTCGATAGTGACGCTATTCTACGAGCCGAGCACCCGGACGCGAACTTCGTTCGAAGTGGCGGCGAAGATCATGAGCGCGGATGTCTCGAGCATCGCGCCGTCTACCAGCAGCGTCGTGAAGGGAGAGTCGCTGAAGGATACAATCCTTACCCTTCGCTCCATGAAACCTGATGTTTTCATCATGCGGCATTCGGCGTCGGGGGCGCCGCATTTCGTCGCCGGCCTGATCCCCGAATCGGTGATAAACGCGGGCGACGGGATGCACGAGCATCCGACTCAGGGCCTGCTCGACATGATGACGATCTACGAAAAGAAAGAGCGGTTCAGCGGGCTGACGGTGGCAATCGTCGGGGACATCCTGCACAGCCGCGTGGCGCGGTCGAACATGTGGGGGCTGACGAAGCTGGGCGCGAAGGTGCGGCTCGTCGGCCCGAAGACATTGATTCCTCCTGAGGCGAATCGTCTCCCGGTCGAGGTGTACACGAACGTGGAGGAAGGCATCAAGGGCGCGGATGTCGTGAATGTTCTCCGCATCCAGCTCGAGCGCATGAAGACGGGCCTCTTCCCCAGCATCCGCGAGTACTCGAAGCTCTACGGAATCACCAGGGACCGGCTGAAATTGGCGAAGGAGGACGTGATCGTCATGCACCCCGGCCCGATGAACCGGGGCGTCGAGATCATGCCGGACGTCGCTGATTCCGACATCTCGATGGTCACTACACAGGTCACGAACGGCGTGGCGGTCAGGATGGCTCTGCTTTACCTGCTGATGGGAGGTGCAGAAGATGCCGTTGCTGCTTAAAGGTGGAAGGGTAGTTGACCCGTCCCAGAGCCTGGACAAGGTCGCAGACGTCCTCGTCGAGTCTGGCAGGATCGCGGAGATAGGTGATATCGACCCGAAGGCCGCCAATCTGAAGCCCGGGCAGGTCGAGGACATCAGCGGCAAACTGGTTCTGCCGGGCCTGATAGACATGCACGTCCACTTCCGGGAGCCTGGCTTCGAGTACAAGGAGGACATCACGACGGGCTCCAAGGCTGCCGCGGCAGGCGGATTTACCGCGGTTGCCACGATGCCGAACACCAACCCGGTGACGGATTCTCGGTCGGTCGTTGAGTTCATCCTGTGCCGGGCACAGGAGGTCAACCTTACCAAGATCCATCCGATTGGAGCCCTTACGAAGGAGCTGAAGGGCGAGGAGATGGCGGAGATAGGCGACATGATAGAGGGAGGCGCGGCAGCCTTCAGCGACGACGCGTTTCCTATCCAGAATTCCAGCCTCATGCGGCGGGTGATGGACTACTGCGCCATGTTCGGCGTGCCCGTGATCCTCCACTGTGAGGACAAGTCGCTCAGCGACGAGGGATTGATGAATGAGGGGCTGACGGCGACCATACTCGGCTTGAGAGGCATCCCTGCTGAGGCGGAGGAGATCGCTGTGGCCCGAAACATAATGCTGGCCCGATTGACGGGATGCCGCATGCACGTGGCGCACGTGAGCACAAGGGGCTCGGTGGAGTTTATACGCCGCGCGAAGGAAGCCGGGCTGCAGATCACCTGCGAGACGTGTCCGCAGTACTTCAGCCTGACCGAGGAAGCCGTCAAGGGATATGACACGAATGCTAAGATGAATCCGCCGCTGCGGACAGCGGATGATGTCGCGGCCGTCAAGGAAGGCCTGGCGGACGGCACGATAGACGTCATCGCGACCGATCATGCGCCTCATGCGATTGAGGAGAAGGAAACCGAGTTCGCGGCTGCGGCAAGCGGCATGGTCGGCCTGGAGACGGCTGTGGGCCTGGTGGTCACAGAGCTTGTGAAGCCGGGCATGCTCTCGCTGTCTGACGCATTCGAGAAGATGTCCTCGGCTCCGGCTCGAATCCTGGGCCTGGACAGTGGAACCTTGCAGGTCGGGAAGGCTGCCGATGTGACCGTCGTTGATCCGGCCGCGGAGTTTGTCGTGGATCCCTCGAGATTCCATTCGCGCTCGAAGAACACCCCGCTTGCCGGGAGGAAGCTGACCGGCGTGCCGGTGCTTGTCCTGGTCAATGGGCGAATAGTAGCGAGAGCCGGTGAGGTGGTCGCGTGAGGAAAGTCGGCGTTGCACTAATAGGTCTGGGCGGTTGGGGCGGCTCTTGGAGCCTCCCGGCGATTGCCAACTCGCGAAACCTGGAGCTGGTCACCTGGTTTGATGCCGACCAGCAGGTGATTGAGCGCTACCGGGGTCAGATACAGGTCCCGCCGGCAGGCTCGTTCCAGGAAGTGCTGGAGAATCCCGCGGTGGAAGGGGTGATACTCGTCGTTCCGAACCACGTCCATGCGCAACTTGCGATTGAGGCGGCTGGCTGGGGCAAGCACGTCTGGGTCGAGAAGCCGATTGCGAATACACTTGCCGAGGCGGATACGATGATCCAGGCGTGCGAGGATGCAGGTGTCGTTCTCCAGGTCGGGCACAGTCTTCGCCGCAGCCCGGTAATACGCCTTGCGAAGAAGATGATCGAGGACGGCAAGATCGGCGATCTCGTGATGCTTGAGGGGCACCAGTCGCACAGAGGCGGTTGGACGCTGACTCCCGAGATGTGGCGCTGGTACAACGACAAATGCCCAGGCGGGCCGTTGAACGTGCTCGGCACCCATCAGATTGACGCCATGCACTACATAGCCGGGCCGAGCGCCGAGGTCACCAGCATTATGACCAAGAAGTTCCGCGAGTACGAGCCGGACGAGATCACAGCGGTCATCATCCGGTTCAAGAGCGATGTATTGGGCTGTGTCAGTTCGACTTACGTGTCGCCCAACAAGGTGTTCATGTCAATCTACGGCACGACCGGCTGGCTCGAGGTTGATTTCGTGCGCGGCCGGTTAACGCATTTCGATATTGACAGCAAGCCGGAAGACGTACCGGTAGGATCGCTCGATGCGCTGGCGGATGAGTTTCGCGAGTTCGGCGAGTGCGTTCTCACCGGCAGGCGTCCCGAGACCGGCGGCGCTGAAGGGCGTGCGGCAGTCGCCGTGCTGGAGGGGGCTATTCAGTCCGCGCGTACTGGGAAGGCTGTGCAGGTTTAGAAGGGTTCAGGTAGTGGCCGACCTTCCGTGGCGGCCATCTCATCATCGAAGGCGAGGCGACCAATGAAGGCGCAACAGACAGCGATGTCGGTTCGGGCAGTGTAGTTGTGAGTCAATCTATGAACTTGGGAGGTAGGGTAGTACATGCCACGACGAAACGACATTCGCAAGGTTCTCATTATCGGATCTGGTCCGATCGTAATCGGCCAGGCATGTGAGTTCGACTATTCGGGCACTCAGGCATGCAAGGCGCTGCGCGAGGCCGGATATGAGATCGTGCTGGTCAATTCCAACCCTGCCACGATCATGACCGATCCGGGGATGGCCGACAGCACTTATGTGGAGCCTCTAACTGTCGAGAGCCTGGAGCAGATCATCGCGAAGGAACGGCCGGATGCCGTGCTGCCGAATCTGGGCGGCCAGACCGGATTGAACCTCACCGCAGAGCTGTATCGAAAGGGCATACTGGATAAGTACGGAGTGCGGGTCATCGGCGTGCAAGCCGACGCCATCGAGCGGGGCGAGGACCGTATCGCGTTCAAGGAGACGATGAGCGAGCTGGGGATAGACATGCCTCGCAGCGAGCCGGCATTCAGCGTTGAAGAGGCCGAGAAGACCGCGAAGAAGCTCGGCTACCCGGTGGTCATTCGCCCTGCGTATACGCTGGGCGGCACTGGCGGCGGCGTGGCCTGGAACGTCGAGGAGCTGCGCACGATAGCCGCTCGCGGGATTGCTGCAAGCCTCGTGGGCCAGGTGCTCATTGAGGAGTCGGTGCTCGGCTGGGAGGAGCTCGAGCTGGAAGTCGTGCGCGACGCGAAGAATCAGAAGATCACGGTCTGCTTCATTGAAAACGTTGACCCGATGGGCGTTCATACCGGGGACAGCTACTGCGTCGCTCCCATGCTCACAGTTTCCAAGGGGCTTCAGGAGCGCCTGCAGGAGATGTCATACCGGATCGTGGAGTCCATAGGCGTGATCGGAGGAACGAACGTCCAGTTCGCGCATGACCCGAAGACCGGCCGGGTTGTCGTGATCGAGATCAACCCGCGCACGTCTCGCTCGTCCGCGCTGGCTTCGAAGGCCACCGGATTCCCGATCGCTTTAATATCCAGCAAGCTGGCGGCCGGGATTACACTGGACGAAATCCCGTATTGGCGGGAAGGCAGCCTGGAGAAGTATACGCCATCCGGCGAGTATGTCGTCGTCAAGTTCGCTCGCTGGGCCTTCGAGAAGTTTCCCGGTGCGCTGGACAGGATCGGCACGCAGATGAAGGCCGTCGGCGAGGTCATGAGCATCGGTAAGACGTACAAGGAAGCCCTCCAGAAAGCCATCCGCTCCCTGGAGATCAAGCGCTACGGCCTCGGATTCGCAAAGAATTACAACAGCCTACCCTTGGAGGAGCTGCGGAAACTGCTCGCGGAGCCGTCCTCGGAGCGGCAGTTCGTCATGTACGAGGCTCTCCGCAAGGGGATGACGGTTGAGGAGCTGTACGACCTGACGTATATCGGGAGATGGTTCATCGAGCAGATGAAGGAGCTTGTCGAGCTGGAAGAGGAGATACTGAAGCACAAAGGCGGCCACCTGCCTGATGACCTGCTCGTGCGCGCCAAGAAGGACGGCTTTTCGGACAAGTACCTGGGGCAGATTCTTGGCATACCGGAATTGCAAATGCGAGCGCGGCGCCTGGAGCTTGGATTGAAGCAAGCATGGGAAGCCGTTCCCGTGAGCGGGGCGGACGCCGCATACTATTTCTCCACGTATAACGCGCCGGACACCGTACCTGTCTCCCCGAATAAGAAGGTAATGATCATCGGCGGCGGCCCGAATCGGATCGGCCAGGGAATCGAGTTCGACTACACCTGCGTTCATGCGGCCTTCTCCCTGCGGGACCTGGGCTATGAGTCCATCATGGTTAATTGCAATCCGGAGACCGTCTCCACGGACTACGATACGTCTGACAAACTCTATTTCGAGCCTATCACTGTCGAGGATGTGCTCAGCATCTACGAGAAGGAGCAGCCCGAAGGCGTGATTGTCCAGTTCGGCGGCCAGACTCCGCTGAACATCGCGTCGGAGCTGGACGCGGCCGGCGTGAGAATCCTCGGAACGTCGCCGGAGAGCATAGACCTCGCCGAGGACCGCGAGCGCTTCGCCCAGATGATGAAGAAAGTCGGCGTACCGCAGCCCGATCACGGGATGGCTAGCTCCTTGGAGGAGGCCTTGGAGGTCGCCGTGCGAGTCGGCTATCCGCTGATGGTGCGCCCGTCGTACGTGCTCGGCGGCCGAGGCATGGAAGTGGTCTACGATGAGGAAATGTTGACCAGGTACGGGAGGGCCGCGGTGGAGGTCTCTCCCGAACGGCCCATCCTGATAGACAAGTTCCTGGAGAATGCCATCGAGGCTGAGGCTGATGCCATCTCCGACGGCGAGGAGGCTTTCGTTCCCTCGATAATGGAGCACATCGAGTTGGCGGGCATCCATTCGGGCGACAGCGCCTGCGCCATTCCGCCAATCACTATCCCGCAGAAGCATCTCGACACCATGGTCGAGTACACGAGTCGAATCGCGGTCGAGTTGGATGTTGTTGGGTTGATGAACATCCAATACGCCATTGCAGATGATAAGGTGTACGTGCTGGAGGCCAATCCCCGCGCCTCGCGGACCGTGCCGCTGGTGTCGAAAGTCACGGGCGTTTCTATGGCGCGCATCGCTACTCAGGTCATGCTCGGCGCGAAGCTGCGCGATCTCGATCTCTATCCGCGCGAGTACGCGCACTATGGCGTGAAGGAAGCGGTCTTCCCGTTCAACATGTTCCCGGAGGTGGATCCGCTGCTTGGCCCGGAGATGCGCTCGACGGGAGAGGTGCTCGGCATGGCGGATTCCTTCGGGCTCGCCTTCTACAAGGCGCAGGCGGCTGTCGGGCTCACTCTGCCGACTCACGGAGCGGTGCTCGTGACCGTGGCAAACCGCGACAAGGAGAATGTCCTGCACACGGTTAAGAAGCTGGCCGAGATGGGCTTCAAGATCATCGCCACGGCGGGCACTGCGGCGCTGCTGGCGGAGCACGGCATCCATGCTACGCCCATCAAGAAGCTTCACGAGGGACGGCCGAATATCGTGGACGCTCTGCACAATGGCGAGATTCAATTGCTCATCAATACGCCGGCGGGCAAGGAGAGCTTCTACGACGACAGTTACATTCGGAAGGCGGCGATCAAGTATAGGGTTCCGTACGTGACGACGGCCGCCGCCGCTGGTGCTGCCGCGGAAGGCATCAAAGCCGCGCGGGAGCAGTCCAGCATCGTCAAGTCACTCCAGGAATACCACCGGGACATTAAGATAGTCAAGGGTAAGTAGAGAAAGGGAGAATGGGGGAATGGGCGAATGTAGGGGCGGGGTGACCCCGCCCCTACAGTTGAACCTCCATCCGAAGAGAGGGCCAGGGTTTTGAGCGTTTCGGAGCCGGCAAGTCGTCCGCCCCGGCGGATGAAGCTGCCCATAATCGAGCACCTAGAGGTTGCTGCTCACGCGCGGGAGCTGGTGTTGTATGCGCCTGAACTGGCGCAGAGCAGCTCCCCTGGGCAATTCGTGCACGTGCTCTGCGGGAGCCCCGCGGCGCTCGATCCGCTCCTTCGCCGGCCATTCAGCATCCACGATGCCGATCCCACCTCAGGCCGTGTTTCTCTGCTCTACGAGATTCGCGGACGCGGGACAGGGGTACTGGCCGGGAGGCTTCCTGGCGAGACGCTGGATGTCCTCGGCCCACTTGGGCAGGGCTTCACGCTGCCGGAATCGGAATCACAACCGCTGATTCTCACTGCCGGTGGAATCGCCGTGGCTCCTATCTATTTCCTGGGGCGCAGGATTGCTGACACTATTGGATGCAGGCGGACCACGTTCGTTATCGGCGCGCGAACCCAGTCCCTGCTGGTTTGCCTTGACAAGTTCTCCCAGCTCGGGCAGGACGTCCGGCTGGCGACCGATGACGGGAGCGCGGGTTACCACGGCCTCGCGAGCGGCCTCCTTGAGCAGTGCGTTGAGGAAATGGGCGCAGCTAAGCCGCTTGTCTACGCTTGCGGGCCGATGCCGATGCTCAAAGCAGTGGCCGAGATCGCGAAGGCCCACGGTTTGAAATGCCAGGTCTCGACCGAGGCGAAGATGGCGTGCGGCATCGGCGCGTGCATGAGCTGCGTCATCGAGGTGCGTTTCGGGGATTCCTCCCGATACGTGCGGTGCTGCAAGGAAGGCCCGGCATTCGATGCGGACGAGGTGATCTGGTGACGAGCAGGCTAGCCGTCGAAATCGCAGGTATCCAGATGAAGAACCCGGTCATGGTTGCTTCCGGGACGTTCGGCTTCGGCAGGGAGTACAGCGACCTGATTGACCTGCATATGCTCGGCGCAATCGTGACCAAGGGCACGTCGCTCGAGCCTTGGGTGGGCAATCCGCCGGACCGGGTTGCCGAGACGCCGGCGGGCATGCTCAATGCGATCGGCCTCCAGAACGACGGTGTGGACCGCCTGATTAGCGAGAAGATTCCGTGGCTCCGCCGGTTCGATGTGCCGGTGATTGTGAACATCGTCGGGAAGACGGTTGACGAATATGCGGAAGTCGCCCGGCGGCTGGAGGGCGTTGAGGGTGTTGCCGGGGTCGAGGTCAATATCTCTTGTCCGAATGTGAAGGAGGCGGGCATAGCCTTCGGGACCGATCCGGCGATGGCGGCGAAGGTAGTCGGCGCAGTGAGGAAGGCTACGCGGCTGCCGGTGATTCCGAAGCTGTCGCCGAACGTGACCGACATCGCTCAAATGGCGCGGGTCTGCGTGGATGCTGGCGCGGACGCGATTTCCCTTATCAATACTCTGCTTGGTATGGCAATTGACGCTGAGACCAGAGTCTTCAAGCTCGCGAACATAACCGGCGGTTTATCCGGCCCGGCGATAAAGCCGGTTGCGCTCCGGATGGTTTGGGAGGTCGCGCAGGCTGTGGATGTTCCAGTGATCGGCATCGGTGGGATAATGACCGCCGAGGACGCGATCGAGTTCTTTCTTGCAGGCGCCGATGCGATCCAGGTGGGTACGGCGAACTTCGTGAATCCTACTGCGGCATTGGATATCATCGGTGGTCTTGACGCTTACCTGGACAGGCATGGCTTCGGGCACATCAGCGAGATCGTTGGGGCGGCGAGAAGTCCGGTGGGCAAGGGCAAAGGAGATTGATATGGCCGCAAAGGACAAGATTATCCTCGCGCTCGATGTCGGCGGCGAGCGAGAAGCAGTTGATCTTGTGAAGGAATTAGGGGACTGCGTTGGGGCATTCAAGGTTGGCCTGGAACTGTTCAATTCCACGACGCCGAGAATCTTCGAATCCCTGAGACGCGCTGGAGCGGACAGGATCTTCTACGACTGCAAGTTCCACGATATACCGAACACCGTCGCTCGCGCTGTCAGGGCGGCCGTGCGTATGGGAGTCTGGATGCTCAACGTCCACGCTTCCGGCGGGTCAGCCATGATGCGCGCCGCCGCTGATGCGGCGGACGATGAGGCACATCGGCTCGGCGTTGAAGTCCCTTTGATCCTGGGGGTCAGCGTGCTGACGAGCATCAGCCAAGAGATGCTGCACGACGAGTTGTCGGTTCCTGTTCTGGTGGAGAACCAGGTTACTCATCTCGCGCAGCTATCCCAGAACTCCGGGCTGGACGGCGTTGTCGCCTCTCCACATGAAATCCTTCCTGTGAAGGCCGCATGTGGGCCTCAGTTCCTTGTTGTTACTCCTGGTGTCCGCCCGACATGGGCCGCTGCCAACGACCAGAAGCGCGTTATGACCCCATCGCAGGCCGTCCGCGACGGAGCTGATTACATCGTTGTCGGGCGTGCGATCACCGCGGCCGATGACCGGCGTGCGGCTGCAGAAAGGGTAGTAGCGGAGCTGGAACAACCACTTTGATGACGAAGCGGTGAACAAAGCGCGGGTTTGTCCGTCTAACTGGGCTGAGGGCGTGAGGTCTCGCAGCTCAGCGTTTGTGGGTTCGGGGAATGCGGGATCCACGCCCTTTCTCGCGTCCGTGAGTTCTCCCTCAGACTTGGGAAATGGCGGTGTGGTTCTGGTACGGAGCTCTTGGGCAAACTTTCGCAGTCTCCCGATAAATGAGGATGGGGTGGGTAGGGGGCACTGCTACCCACCCCGGTGTACCTTACCTCCGGCAGGACTTCACCGGAAGTACTAGCCCGATCTGAGACTGGCGGTTCACGTTAGGGACAGAAGGGGCGGTCGTCTCAGACCGGCTCGCAGGTAACTTGACGGAACCTCCTTTCTGGTTCAAACCTCTCAATCACCTAATGGCGAAGCTCGTCTGCTTCGCCCGCGAATCTCACGTTCTCCTAGTCAATGGGTCGGATTTGTGTGACCTTATCCAGCCGGACTTCCTCGGTATCGCCGATCAAGTACGCGCCATAGAGGGGTACGAACTGGAGGTTTTCGACCTGCAGTACCTTGCTGTGTTCCCGACCCAGCCTGTCAGTCCAGCTAATCCAGCAGCTTCTGCCTACATATGCCTTGGCTTCTGGTATTGTCATCTCTGCTCCCCCTCGTCTAGCCCGCTCTCTTGTTGCCTGCCGAAAAAAAGGCCAGGCTGCCAAAGTAAACTCCGTCATGCGTCCGCTTTGGTGGACGCCGCTCTCGACGCCATGCAGGCGCAAGAGACGTGACTTTGCTTCGGCAGCCTGGCTGTCGTGCCAGTATTCGGCTTTCCGCGACCGGCTCCTCGGTCACATGATTTTCGAGGCTTTGCCCGGCCTGCTTCCGCTTCCTACTGGGTTAGATCCATGGCTTTGCGTCGCCCGATTTCTCGGGTTTTGCCTTTCTCGGTTTTGTGCTATTCAGTTTTTCTACACTGGGATTATGCCATGCCAGCAGCAACTGTGTGCTGTTAGGATTGCGTGTTTTCGCTGCTCCCACACATGTTTTAATGCTGCGTCTTTGTGGGGAAAAGACGAGCGAGATCGCTGCGGGCAAGTTCGGCGCAGCCGCGTTGCAAAGGAGGGAGACGTATGGAGGAAGAGAGAAGAGAAGCGGAGGAGGGTGAGGTGCGCGAGGAGACTGTAGAGGAAGCAGGCCGAAAGGGTGGGGCCGCCGCCGTCGCCGCTGGGATTCCCTATCCGCAGGAACGTGCGGCAGTGGCCTTCTGGACTAGGGACCTAGTCCGCTGGGGTCCGATCTGGGCTGGATTGCTCCTGGCGCTCGCCATCCAAGTCGTGCTGGGGACCATCGGCCTAGCTGTAGCGTTCGGTGCCTACGATCCGTCTGCACCCAATTTCGCCGAGCGAGTGACAAGCATGCTGAGCATCTGGACGGTTATCAGCGCTTTGATTGCGCTCTTCATAGGTGGATTTGCCGCCGGACGGATGGCTGCAGTTCTGGGATTGAGGAACGGCCTCGTGCAAGGTTCCATGGTCTGGGCGCTCGCACTGGTGGGAGGCATGGTGCTCAGCACCGTCGGGGTCGTAGGATTGCTCGGCCTCGCAATGGATGTCCGTGGGCTGATCCCCGGGGCGGGCGTTACCGGCGAGGGAGCCCGTGCGCTCGCTGCGACGACCGCAAGGGGAGCGTGGATGTTCGTTATTGGAGCGATCGTGGCATGGGCCGCTGCTGCTGGTGGCGGGATGCTTGGGACGGCTGCCCACGTCGAAGAGATCGAAGAAGCGAAGTAGAGAACGAACATGGAGATGCGAAAGGCCGCCGGTGGTTCTCAGTCGGCGGCCTTTTCCTTCGTCTGCTGGAGGCTCACAAGAACCTTGTACTTGGTTCGAGCGGCCTCAAGAGCCGCGGCAATCTCGGAGAGCGGATAAACCTGGGATACTAAGGCATCAAAGTTTAGCCGGTGCCGCATCATCAACCTGATTGCCTTCCCGAACGGCCCGCAGCGAGAACATTGGATGCGTATCTCCTTCACTACTGCACGCGTTAGGGGAAACTCCGGTGTTCCCCGGCCCGGTGTGCTCTTCAGGCACACTGTACCTCGGGGCCTTACGAGGTCGAGGGCTGCGTTCAGCCCATCCGGTGCGCCCGTCGCTTCGACTACGACATCGGCTCCCAGGCCGTTCGTCAGCGCCAAAACCTCCTGCCGGGCGTCTGCCTCGCTGGCGTCCAGAAGTATGTGCGCCCCGAACTTCTTCGCTAACTGCAGCTTGTAAGGCGAGCGGCATACAGCGATGACTCTCGCACCCTTCAGGGCCGCGACCTTGCACACCAATACACCGAGCCGTCCTGCTCCGAGAACTACTACGACCTCGCCAGCGGAGATTGGGTTCAGTTCGAAAGTCTGTATAGCAGCGGCCAGGGGCTCCACGAACGGGCCGTAGTGAAAAGGCATTTCCTCCGGGAGAGCGTGGAGATTGCCTGCAGGAACTCGGACCATCTCGGCGAATGTGCCATCGCAGCCGTCTATGCCCAGTACTGTGCGCTTCTGGCAGTGATTCGGAATCCCCGCGTGACACGCCGCACACGGGTCGGCTCTCTTCCACGATAGGCAGGTGTTATTGATCTCCGCGGTTACCCTAGCGCCGATCCAGCCGGAATGTTCTGAGTCACCAACGTCCAGCACCTCGCCCGCGAACTCATGGCCCGGAACCATAGGCAAAGAGGCGGGGTACGAGCCGCTGTAGAGCGCGAGATCGGTTCCGCAAATGCCGGCATGCCGGACGCGAACGAGTGCCTCACCGGGCGAGAGAGCATCAACGCGTCGTTCCTCAAGCTGAATCTTCCCCGGAGACACTAGGACTGCGGCTTTGTAGGTGAAGGGCTTCATCGGTTAGGTTTGCTGTCATCTGCAAGAACGTGTTACAAGTTCCAGGTTGCAGGTTTCGGGTTCCAGGTTACACGTTTGTCGCGGGCGCAGGTACGATCTGCAACTTGGAACTTGAGACTTGAAACCCGAGGCCTGGCCTAGCTATGTGCTAATTCCCATCCACGGCGGGCCCACTCGCGTGCGCGCTCCCAGTCCTCTGGTTCGCCTTGCTGCTCGCCGGGTTCCGGTGCGCCGCTCATGTAGTCCTGGTAAAGCTCGCTCTCGATATCCGGCCATTCGTGCATCGGGTGCTTGCGGGCGGCGATGAAGCCGTACCGGTAATACTCGACAGCCTCCTCAGGGTTGAGCGGGTGTTCTTCCTCGATCTGCTCTTCCACTCTCCCTACGGCCGCCTGCCAATCCTCATCCCAGGACGGGTCCCACCGATCCTCGCGCATTGGCATGGAATCCACTCCTTCGCCCGACCCGGCAATCCGATCCGGCATCGAAGCAGACATTCCCGCGAACAGCGCTGCCTAAACTCGAACTGCTTTGGTCAGAAGGTACACCGGGCTAGAAGTCGAACCGATCTATGTTCTCCTTCGTTATTGTGGCGCCTGGCATGATGATGACGCCGTCCTTGCTCACCTTGAGCTTTCCGATCCCTGGAACTTCCATCCCATCCACGGGCTTCTTGCCGTCGAGATAGTCGTTGACAAGCTTCGTGGTGACATATGTCAGCTTGGCGGGGTCCCACAGCGTGAGGCCGTTGACGATCCCCTTCTTGATATAGTCACGGTTTTCGCTTGGCAGGGAGAGCCCCCAGATTACGACCTTGTCTTCCTTGCCGGTCTGTATAAGGGCCATGGCCGCACCTGGGACGCCGGGCGCGTTCACGCAGGCAAAGGCAGCCAGGTCGGGGTGCGCCTGCAGAAGCGTAATAGCTCCCTGTGTCGCTTTATGCCGGTCGTCGTCGTTGTAGATGTACGGCTTCACCAGCTGTATCCCCGGGTACTTCTTCGCGCCCTTTTCGACGCCGTCCACGTGCAGCTTGAGGTTCAGCGCGTTCGGGCTGCCGGTCATCACCGCGACCTTGCCCTTGCCGCCGATGTCCTTAGCGACGCGATCAATCACCTCTACGCCTATGCCGACGTCATCTGCAGCCGCTACATAGAAGATTCGGTCGCTCTCCGGCGCGTCCGAGTCCCAGGTGAAAACCTTGATGCCCTTACTTATCCCCCTCTTGATGACGGGCTTGACGGCCTGGTCGTCGTTCGGGGAAATGATGATGGCATCCACACCGCGCGATATCTGATCTTCGATAATGGCTATCTGCTGGGCGGTGTCGCCGCCGGTTGGAGGCCCGAGGAAGACTGCGTCAATCCCCAGCTCCTTGGCGGCTTGTTTCATGCCTCGCTCGCATGCGTTCGTATACGGGATGCCCACGAGCTTCATGACAAAGGCGATTTGTCGCTGGGCTTTCTTTGGGTGCTCGGTCCTAATTCGTGTGGTCTCGGGCCTCTCGGCGCGGCGTGTGCATCCGCCCAGCCCGAGGACCGATGCCGACAGCACAACAAGTGCCAGCGTTATGAGATAGCTTCTAATAACTCTCAAAGTTCAGATCCTCCCTTACGCAGCGGCGCCGGGCGGTCAATCTCCGCCTCCTGACGCCTTACTGACTGAATAGCGCAATTCTCGCTTGGAGCGAAGTGCGTTCCTCAAGTTGTCCGCCAGTACCGCGAGTATCAGCATGACTCCCAGGAACAGAACCTGCCATGTATTAGGTACGCCGATCAGGTTCAGTCCGTTCCTGAGGATGCCCATGACGGCCACGCCGATTATTGTTCCGACAATGCTACCTTCGCCGCCTTTCAGGCTGCTTCCTCCCATCACTACGGCGGTAATGGCCTCGAATTCAAACCCGGTGCCGGCATCCGGAATCGAGGAAGCCAGTCGCGCGGCCATCATGACGCCGCCCAGCCCGCCAAGAAGTCCTGTGAACGAGTACGCAAACATCTTCACCCGGAAAACGTTGATCCCCGATAGACGCGCGGCCTCCTCGCTCGAGCCGACAGCATAGATTCCCCTTCCGAAGGCGGTTCCGCGGAGCAAGATGATTCCGAAGACGACAAGCAGGAACGCAGCGGCCACCGCCAGCGGGACATATCCCAGGCCCGGGATCGGGCCGATCGCTGTCTGGCCGAGCGCAACGAACGAGTCGGGAAAGCCGGAGAGGGAGCGCGCTTCGCTGAGGACGAAGGCGAGGCCGCGTGCTGCGCTCAACATGGCCAGCGTAGTGACGATGGGCTGTACCTTCAGCTTTGTGATCACCAGGCCGTTGATCGCGCCGCAGGTCAGACCTGCCAGCAGGCCGGCCGCGCATGCCAGCCAGATGTTCAAGCCCATTCGTCCAGCGACCACGCCGACCAGGATGGATGAGAGGCCGACTACCGAGCCGACGGATATGTCAATTCCACCCGTGATTATCACCATTGTGAGGCCGACCGAGACCACCGTCAGCTCCGAGTACTGCCGGGCCACATTGAAGAGGTTGTCCGGCGCGGCGAAGCGATCGCTCTGTGCCGCGAATATGGCGAACACAATGATGAATAGGGCGAAAACCGCCGATTCTTTAGATCTTAGAATAGCTTTCATCGCCTCTGAAGAACCTGATCTTGTCAACCAGAACCGCTATCAGTATGATCGCGCCGGTGATTACCTTATGCCAGTAGATCGGCGCCCCCAGCAGTATCAGGGAGCTGTAGAGCACCGCCATGATTGCCGCCCCAATGACAGTCCCGAGGACCGAGCCCTGGCCGCCGTTAATGCTCGTGCCGCCTATGACCACCGCTGCAATGACATGCAGCTCGTAACCTGTCGCCATGTTCGACTGCGCAGAGGCCATTGACGAGGCCATGATAAGTCCTGCGATGGATGCCAGGAGGCCGTTGACGGCATACACGACGAGTTTGATCCTGTCCACGTTGAGGCCCGACAGCCTCACCGCTTCCTCGTTTCCGCCGGCGGCGTAGACGTAGCGGCCTATCTTCGTTCGGATCAGGAAGATGCTGCTCGTTGTCGCCACAACCGCGAGCAGTATGACGGGAGTGTATCCTGTGCCCACGAAGTAGAAGCCCACGGGCAGGGGCCCTATCCACTTGGCGTGTGTGTAGAGGGTGACGCCGGCGCGCAGTATGCCCATCGAGCCCAGCGTGGCGATTATCGGCGGAATCCTGAAGCGAGTGATGAGCAGGGCGTTCCCAGCCCCACAAGCCATTCCGACACCGAGCGCAGCGGCTACCGCAAGCCAGATACTCGCTCCACCTACGATCATGGCGGCCATGACAGCGGCGGAGAATGCCAGGACCGAGGCCACGGACAGGTCAATCCCCGCCGTCAGCATCACCATCGTCATGCCGACGGCCATTATGCCAACGATTGCAGTCTCTCGCGCGATCGTTAGTAGGTTGATCGCGGTGCCGAAGTTCGGCTCGTGGCGCCACAAGGCCGACACAGCCAGGAGGAGGAAGACGAGCGCGGGCAGCTCACGCAACTGCGTCAGAACGTTTACTCTTTGCATCGGTTTCATACCTGTCGAAGCCGCAGGGCTGTCGGGCATGGCGCAGGCGACTCGCGACACGGCCGGTTGGTCGCGTTAAAGGCTGTCCGGTGGATCGAATTAGCGGTATCACAGTCCCGCACCGTCAGTATATCAGAGGCGCGTGTGGGGGTCAAACAAGGCGGCTCCAGATTCTCGAATGCAGGTGGGCAGCGGGCTCATTCCGGGTAAGAACATTATGCTCTAAGCGCTCGCGAACAGCACTGTGTGGACGCTGCAGATAGTGACTCCGCGTAGGCAATCAACTTTTCCCTTGCAAGGCGGACCGTAAAGTGATATAATCTCAACCGGTGCCGCGCCAACGCGGTCGGATGTAGATTGTGTGTTGCGCTCTGTTCTTGTCTTCTGCATTGTGGTCTGAAAGGAGCACCATCAATGAGGATGACCAGGGACACCTACGCCAGAGAGGTCTGGAAAGTGGTGGAGGCAATGCGCCAGGGCGACAATCAGATCACATGTCCTCGCGAGAACTGCGAGAAGGAATTGAGGATCCTGGTGACAAGCGTGCGCACAGGCACCGCCATGATATGTCCGGAGCACGGCGTTATCTTCCGCGAGTAGTTAATGCAGAAGGGAGGCCGGTTGACCTCCCTGATCTGTGTAGCAAGCCGTCAGTCCTCGAATCAGCGTCCCGCAGCCTCACGCAGCCTGCGCCCCGGCCTGAAAACACACACGGTGCTGGCGGATATCCTGATCTGCTGCCCTGTTCTGGGGTTCCTCCCCATTCTCTCGGCACGCTTTCTTACGTCGAATGTCCCGAAGCCCACTAATGCTACCGGCTGCTTCCTGCCAATGGTATCTGCGATTATGCCCAGGGCAGCCTCCATCGTTCGGACGACATCCTTTTTCTTCATACCCGTCCGTTCCGCGACCGCGTTTATCAATTGAGGCTTTGTCATTCCTGTCACCCCCTTCGGATTGCTGAAATGCACCTTTGGCCTCCACGCCAGCGTTCGATACGTTGATCCCTTGGCTACTCACGGCTCGTACCCTTTGCTCCAATGGGACGTCCAGTTATTCGCCTAGGAGAAGTACCCGCTGGTTGTGGGTTTGCCTTGGTTCACGGTAGCTTGTACCCAAATTTCACGCAAAAATACCCGATTCTGCCGCTTTTTTTCTGCAACTCTTGGGAATTTCAGCGGCCGTGCGCATGCCACGCAAGCGGCGGCCTGGTATCCCATAAGCCGCAGCTTTGCGGAATGTCGGGAAGCGCCCCTCGGCTAGCAGGGAAAACTCTGGGAATGGCAAAAGTCTAAGTGAGAGCCATGGTTGATTTTTCCTTCTACACCGCCAGCAGGATCGTGTTCGGTCCCGGGCGCTTGCGCGAGATCGGGAAACATGCGGCTGCCCTCGGCTCGCGGGCGCTGGTAGTCACGGGTAGGAGCTTTCTGCGGCAAACCGGGCGCCTTGCTGAGATCGAGCAGTGCCTCAAGCATGAGTCTGTGGGAGTGGTCGTGTTCGAGCAGGCGCCGGCGGAGCCGACGCTCCACATTGTCGAAGCAGGTGTCGCCGAGTTCCGCGCACGCGGGTGTAATGTCGTTGTGGCGGTTGGCGGAGGCAGTGCGATTGACGTCGGAAAAGCTGTCGCCGCTCTGGCGACGGCCCCTGGCAGTGTACGGGAATATTTCCGGGGACGCCGGTTGGAGCGGAGAGGTTTCCCGTTTGTGGCGGCGCCTACCACGGCCGGAAGCGGCGCGGAAGTTACGCCGAACGCTGTACTGATAGACGAAGTGCACGGTGTGAAGGCGAGCATTAGAAGCCCGCACATGCTTGCGGATGTGGTCATCGTGGATCCGGAGCTGACACTCACTCTGCCGCCTGAGGTCACCGCCCAGTCCGGTATGGATGCGTTCTCCCAGGCGATGGAGGCCTTTGTGTCGCGCGGGTCTACTCCCTTGACCGACGCTCTGGCGGAAGACGCGGTGGTGCGTCTTATCTCGAACCTGCTCCCGGCGTATAGGGATGGTGGGAACTTGAATCTCAGAACAGAGGTGGCGCTCGGGAGCCTGATGGGGGGAATGGCCTTCGCGAACGCACGCCTTGGGCTGGTGCACGGGATGGCTCACCCGCTGGGCGTAATCACCGGCCTGCCGCACGGGCTGGTGTGCGCTCTTCTGCTGCCGCACGTCATTCGATTCAATATGCCTGTTTCAGGGGCGAAATACGCGCGGCTTGCGAGGTCGGCAGGGATCTGCGACTCTTGCATGCCTGATGATGAGGCGGGAGCGGCCCTGGTTGGTGCCACTGAGCGCTTGAATGCGGAGATGGGCATAGAGGAGCGTCGGTCCGAGCTTCGGGTCGGCCGCGAGACTTGGCCGGCTGTCGTCGAGCAAAGTCTTGCATCCGGCTCGACCAAGAGCAATCCGCGTTCGGCTGCCGCAGGAGATGTGGAGAACATCCTAGCTCTGCTGTGATTGTGGGCTTTTGCCTTGACCCGGGTTCCTGCCCGTGTTACAATTGACGCGTCTCAGCCGAGGATGCGCCGCTTGGCGCAGGAGATACCCTTATGAACCCTGAGCTTCTCACCTGCCGACGATTGACCGCCGGTCTACTGTATCCGCCGCTGTCGCTCCAAACGGTGGATCTGAACCGCTTGTATGCGCTGATCACCGAACGCTATCCGTATCAGACGCTGCAGCATCTGCCCGACGGCGTTCGCATGGCGAACCCGAATAACGACTGCTTCGTCCAGCAGGGCCGCATTCAGGTGAACGAGGAAGTCATGTACTTCCAGGCGAGCAAGGAGAAGTGCCTGGACATCTTCAACCTAGTCCAGAGCAGGGCCAAGATCCAGCAATTCCTGACATTCGGCGTCAAACTGACGGCTTTCCTGCCGTTGTCCGAACCGGGAGCTGCAGCCGAGTTCCTGGAGTCCCGTGCAATTGCAATCCGACCGGAACAATGGGAGCCGCTCGGTCCGGGACGCAAAGGCACCGGTCTGCGCATTGTGCTGCATCAGGACGGCATTCATGAGTTGAGAATCGAGCCTTTCTTCAACGATCCCTCGCAGCTATACGTCGAGCTGGACGTTCAGCATCCTGAACCGTTCACGGGCCTGGAGGGTATCGAGGCCAAGATGGATGCGGTATACAACTACATGTTTGATAACGTGAAAAGCTTCCTGGCCTCGCTGAAGTAGGAAAGGGGTCCAGGGAAGGGCTATGGATTTCTCCCTCTCACTTTGGGAGAGGGGACGGGGGTGATGGCAGGCTGCCCCCATGTAGGAAAACCTTCGCTTTCTGTAAAATACTAAAGGCATGAGAAATACCCTTTACTACGGTGACAACCTTCCTATAATGCGGGAGCACATCGCAGACGAGTCGGTTGACCTGGTCTACCTTGATCCGCCGTTCAACTCCGCCCGCGACTACAACGTCCTCTTCAAGCAGGCGAAGAAGGACGAGAACCAGGCGCAGATAACCGCGTTCACCGATACATGGCAATGGAGCAAGCGCCGATACGAGGAATTCTTCGAGGATCCACGAAACGCCCGCCTGTTCGATCTGATGGAGTCTCTGTACCGCATCCTGGGTCAAAGCGAGATGATGGCCTATCTGCTCATGATGGCCCCCCGCGTCCTTGAACTCCACCGCGTCCTCAAGCGTACGGGGAGCCTTTACCTCCACTGCGATCCCGTTGCGAGCCACTACCTGAAGATCTTGCTGGACGTCGCCTTCGGGCCTCAACGCTTCGTGAACGAGATCACGTGGAAGCGCACCAGCAGCCACAACGACAGCATGAAGTGGATGGCGGTCGCCGATACCATCTTCTACTACTGCAAAGGTCGGGAAAGGGTGTGGAATCCTCAATTCCTCGGACACGACCCCGCGTACGTGCACGAGTTCTACCGACACGAGGACGAGCGCGGTGTGTATAGGCTGGACCATGTAATCCGATCCGCTACCATGGGCCTCCGGCCCAACCTCACCTACGAGTACAAAGGCTACACGCCGCCGTACGGATGGCGCGTGGTGCGCGAGAAGCTCGAGAAGCTCGATGCGGAGGGCAGGATCGAGTGGAGCGGAACAGGTCGCCCGTACCTGAAGCGGTACCTGCATGAGCAGAGGGGCACGCGTATCTCTTCCCTCATCACGGACATCCCTCCCATCGGTGCTCAGGCGCAGGAGCGCATGGGCTATCCCACCCAAAAGCCCCTGGCCCTCCTTGAGCGTATCGTCAGCGCCTCGTCGAACCCCGGCGATCTGGTGCTGGACCCGTTCTGCGGGTGCGGAACGGCGGTTGTCGCCGCCGAGAAGCTCGGGCGGAAATGGATCGGCATAGACATCACCTACATCGCCCTGGACTTGATGATCAGCCGCCTGGCGGAGAACTTCGGCCTCAAGCGCGGGCAGGACTACGATGTCATCGGCGATCCGAAGGACGCATATTCCGCCCATAAGCTCTTTGAGGAAAGCCCGAAGCAGTTCGAGATATGGGCGGTCGGCTTAGTGGCGGGCGTACCCCAACCGGACAAGAGCGGAGACAAGGGGATTGACGGCAAGGTCTATTTCATGGACCTGCAAGGAAAGCTCCAATGGGCGGTATGCCAGGTGAAGGGCGGCCACCTCACGCCGAGCGTCATCCGTGATTTCGCACACGTGATCGAGCGGGAAAAAGCGGCGATGGGCTTTTTCATCTGCCTCGAAACTCCCACGAAAGGGATGTGCCGCGAAGCGGACGAACTGGGCTTCTTCGATTCTCCAAGCGGGAGGAAGATTGCCAAGCTTCAGGTACGCACGATAAAGGAACTTCTTGAGGGTAACGAGTTCGACTTCCCGAAAGGCTACTCCCTCAAGTCCGGCGGCGGCAAGAAGCTGGTCCGGGAAGGTGAGCAGGGGGAGTTGGGGATGTAGTGGGCGGATGTAGCTTCCCGGTTTCGGGAGCAAGTCTTCCGAAACATCGAAAATGGAGGAGTGCATGACAATGGCTGATGGCATCAGTCTCTGCAGCTTGGTGGCGGCGTTTGCACCCATGGTTATCGCGATTGTAGCCTTATGCATCGCCTGGGATCTACGGTGCAAAACCACGCAGCACATATTCACGATTACGCAGGTGTCTAGCGCCGAGGAGCAGTCAATTACCCATCCCAACGGATTTCACTATTTCGAACTTTACATCAAGAATCTTGGCCTTCCGTTCCCAAAAATGTCAGTTGTACTCGGTTTCTACGGTAAGAACTGTGGGTACTTCTTATGTCGCCTTCGTGCGATAGACATCCTATCTGAACACTCAACGGATACTGCCGACAATGTCGCCACAGGACTGGTAGTCAAGTTTGGCTGGCGTTCCTACGAGATGGACAGCAGTACTATCCAATTCCTGTGTTCCCTAGAGAACCTTCGTGAACAGCGCGCAGCGCTTTCCATTTACTGCGCCGGCTACAGAGTCAAGAATATCCAGTTCGGATCGCGGAAAGAGCGAATGTCGATATGCTGGCGGAATGTACTATTTAGCATCGGTAGGTGGCTCAAACTGGGGTTCTATGCGAAGAATCAGAAGTCATGGCAAGCACGCATTAGACTCCCAGATTCCCAGACGCTATCCACTGCTCTCATGTTCTTTCTACATAATCTTAGATTGCCCCCGAAGCATCGAAACACATAACGCGACCTGGAGGTCTCTGCTTCCGAAGCATCGGAAATGCGCGCTCCACGCCTGGACCCCTTTTCTATTTGAAGCTCGGCAGGATAATTCCCCGCATAATCACGTTCTGGGCGAAGATGAAGACCAGCAGGGTCGGCAGCGCCGCGACGGAGAGCGCCGCCATTGTCACGAACTTCGGGGCGCTGATCTGGAGCTCGTAGAGCCAGACCATCATCGTCCACATCTTCGGGTTCTGGCACACGAGGAATGCGAACATAAACGCCCCGTATGCGGCTGTGAACGACTGGAGCGCGATCACAGCAAAGATCGGCTTCGAAAGCGGCACGGTGATCTGCCAGAACATCCTCGCCTCCGAAGCTCCATCTATGATCCCCGCTTCGTAAAGCTCCTTGGGGAGGCTGTCGAAGAACCCCTTCAGCAGGAATATCGCAAACCCGCTGGCCATGCCGGGCAGGATCAATGCCCAATACGTGTTCAGCAGGTTCAACTGCTTCAGCAGCAGGAAGTTCGGTATCATCGCCACCTCCGCCGGAAACGCCATAGTGGCGAGAAGGAACAACAAGACCTTGTACGCGTATGACAGGTTGTACCTGGAGAGCGCATACGCACAGAGGGGGTTCACGATCAGGTGCGTCAAGATCGCCGCCAGGCAGAACACGGCTGTATTGAGCACCGCGCGCCCGTGGAGCAGGATATAGTTCAGCACCATGGCATAGTTGCACGTCACGAAGTACTTGCGGAGAGCCTTCTTGTGCGACAACGCGTAAGACCAGTCGGCGAGATGATATGGCGGCGAGAACTGCTGGATGCTCGTGATCCTGATGCCATAGGCGCGGTTCACGGCCTCCAGTCTCCCGTATTTCTGGAGCACTTGCTCTCGGAAGAGGCTCTCTGCGTTCACTGCCCGGATGCTCTTTGCAGGGACGACCTTGGCGATGAAGTCCATCCAGTCTATGAGCGGCGTGCCCTCGGCAGGCGGATTTGGTGGAAGGCCGATCTGCTGGAAGGATGTGTAGGCCGTGCCGTAAATCCGATTGACCTCGCGGATGTTGCCGGAGTACCGCTTCGATAGAAACGCGCGATACACCGGCGCCGCCGACTCCGAGAGCTCCAAATAGCGGAACGGCAGCATATTCCGGGCAAACTCCTCCCAATCGGCTCGCGCCCTTGGATTTGCAGGAAGAGTAGGGGACAGGTGCACCTCGGCGAATGACTTGTAGTCCGTGCGGTACGCAGCGTTCAGCTTGGCAATATCGCCGTCGTACTTATCTACCTCCAGAAACGAGGCGAAGAGTGGATCACCTCCGACAACGCGCAGGTAGTCCGCTGGAAGCGTCTCCTCAAATTTCAGCCACTCCTGCATCTTGGGGTTCTTTTCCGGCTGCCATTCCCGCTTTGTAGGGCGCTCAAAGGGGACGAATGCCTGCTCGAAGGCGGTGTTCTCCTCGCGGTAGAGGCGGTTCAGCGCAAAGATGTCGCCATTGAAGCGCCTTCTCAGGAACTCTCTATATCGGTTCAGCAGCTTGCTCGGAGCGAAGCCGACGGGTCCGTAATTAGCCTGCTTGTACTTGATCGGCAGGGATGCGCAGAAATCGTTCCAATCGCGCACCAACCGCATTTGCTCAGGGCTGAGCGGTCCTGTCTGGGGAGCGGAGATGTTCTCCGCCCTGGCGAAATCTGAGCGATAGCAGCCATTGATCACCTCAATGTCTCCGGCGTACTTGATTTCGCTGTACTTGGCGAAGAGCGCAGCGTCATTGTATAGATACGTGGGAATGACGCTGTGGTCGTTGACATCCACGCTGCTCGTGACCGACGTAGCCAGCATGATAAGGAACGGATAGACCATCGTGACCGCGCCGAGCGAGAGCAGGATGTACAGCCCGCCGATCAGTATTCGCATTGACCAGGATTTCCGACCAACAGTGGGAATCAGGGACACAGGTCAGCCTCCGGGTATTAGACTGCAGTCTACGGTCTACTCCCCTGCCGCCGCAAACCGCACATTCCTCAGGATTCTGAGCTGGTATATGGTAAAGCCTATCAGCATGCTGCCCATGATCCAAGCAGCCGCCGTGGCATAGCCGAATTTCAGGTACATGAAGGCGTTGTACCAGATTTCCAGGCCGATGGTGTGAGTCGCGTTCAACGGGCCGCCGCCCGTCATGACAAACACGGTCTCCATCGCCTTGAATGCGCCGATGGACGCGCCTACGAAGTTAATAATGATGAGTGGCATCAGGGCGGGAATCGTGATCCGCCGAATCTTGCTCCAGACCCCGGCGCCGTCAAGGTCCGCTGCCTCGTACATCTCGTCCGGGATGCTCTTCATCGCCGCCAGATAGATGATACTTCCGGGACCTGCTCCGGCCCAGATGCCCGGAAGGATCACGCACAGCATCGCCAACTTAGGGTCCTGGAGCCAGGTCTGCTGGGAAATTTGAAGGTGTGCCAGGACCGGATGGATATGTTGGGCCAGACCGATGGCAATCTGGTTGTAGTAGCCGATTATTGTGTTGAACAGCCCCTGCGGCGAGGGATCGTAGAACCACTTCCACAGGAACATTATGACCAGGACGCTCGTGGCCGCCGGCAGATAGTAGAGCGTGCGGAAGAATATCTTTCCCCGCGGTACCTCGTGGAGCATCAGCGCAAGGAAGATCGGCACGAAGAACCCCAGGCCGATCGTCATCCCGGCGTAGAGCAGACTATTCAGGATGCCTCGCCAGAAGGTCTCCTGCCCGACGGCCTCGATGAAGTTGTCCAGCCCGATGAATCTGTTTCCCCCAAGGATGCGATAATCCTGAAATGCCATCACCATGCCGCGCAGCAGCGGATAATACGCCCACACGAGGATGGACAACACAGCAGGGAGCATGAAGAGCCAGGCGACGATGTGCACCGTCCTGCTCCTGCGGACTACCCGCGTGTCCGCTGTATCGTCCGCGTGGCTCCTCGCCAATCTCTTTACCTGGATCGCGCCTATCGAGCCGGTAAGGGCAAGGAGGAACGCAAAGCTCGTCCAGGCGATCTTGCGCTTCTTCTCCATGACGCCGGGCGGGGTATAGCCGAGCAGCTTGGTGTTTATCTTTCTCGCGCAGTCATCCAGGAGCTTCTTCGGATCCAATGTCGGGTTCAGCGTGATCCTCTCCAGCGGCTCGTCCAGTTCGGTGTAAATCATCTCGCAGTTCTTGCCATACGGCTCGGGCCGTCCGTGTTTGAACGCCTCTTTGTTTGCCTCAACCCAGCTCTTCGGAATGCCGCGCAGGTACTCGGTGTAGCCATACTTCTCCAGCTTGTCGGGGTTGACGAGCTTGCCGAGGCCCGATTCCACGTATGCCTTGGTGCGCACCCGATCCGCTTCCTCGCTTGCCATGAACTTGATATACTCCCAGGCGGCGTCCCGGACGCGCCTGTCCCTAAGCTGGGAGTTCATGCCCCACATACCCGCATTGATTTCGTTCGCGCGCCCGGCCGGGCCGGCGGGGAGCGCAGCGATTCCCAGGAGGCTCGGGTTCAGATTGGATTTGTTCGTGACTATGTCAGTCGAGTACGCGAACCATTGTGCGATCTTGCCTTCCTGGATGTCCTGGGTGTACGAATTCGTGCGGGATGCCACGCCTTTGATGCGCTTGCCGTCGGAAGGCCGAATCCACTCTTCGGTGACCAGCTTCCGGTAGAACTTGAGGGCTGTCACACCTGCCGGCGTGTCGAACACCGCTCGCCATTCGCCCTTCTTGTTCCTTGCGACAACGTCACCGCCGGCCTCCCAGAGGAAGTTCGTCCAATGATAGGATGTTCCCTGGGGCCAGGCGGCAAACCCGAAGCCGGATTGGCCCTTCTCCGGGATTGTGAGCTTCTTGCAGTATTCGTAGAACTCGTGCCAGTTCCGCGGCGGCCTATTCGGATCGAGGCCGGCTTGCTTGTAAAGGTCCTTGCGGTAGTAGAGTGCCATCACGCACTGATACCAGGGGATGCAGTATACCTTGCCGTCAACGTTGATCACGTTGCGGATCGTGGGATGTATCCGCTGCATGACCTCAGGGTCCTTCTCGAGGTACTCATTCAGCGGATAGAGGAAGTTCTGGCTTATGAAGCTGTCGAGCTTTCGGAAATTGACGTAGAAGACATCAGGAGCGGTGCCGCCTGCCATTGCCATCAGGAAGCCGGATTCGGCTGCCGGGCCTTGAACCTGCAAACCGCTGGCGCTGATGATCCTGATGTTCGGATGGAGCTCCTGGAAGCGCTCGAAGACAGCCCGGCGCGCGCGGTCCCAGGGGTCAACCGAATCCTTAGCCGGGATTCCCCAGTGACCGCCCCATAGGTGCAGAATCACAACGCCCTTGTCCTTGTCTGCGGGGGCCGCATGAGCCGTGGCGGAGGCTGCGAGGGTCAAGGCGAGCAGAATCAGAGCGTAGATAGTATGCGAGATGGCTTTCTTCAAAGGCACTTCTCCTCGGAGTCGGCCGTTCCGGAGAACACATTCTGCGGGAGTGCGCCGAGGGGAGTATAGCAAATCGCCCAGCCCGCGTCAATATGGTGACGATTGCATATCCCCTTTTCAGCGCCATACGAAGGAGGCCGTCGGCTTGCCGTCGAATCGTTACCTCAAGGAGAGGAACTCCATGCCCTTCCCGAAGTTTGACCGATCCAGGCTGCTCATTAAGTCGCTCTCGGAGCGCGAGCATGATGCAGATCTGTCAATCATGATCCATCCGGACACGCGCGTCCAGCCGTTCGAGCATCCTGCGCTGCCGGTTCTGGCCGATCGGATCCGGCTTGCGCGTGATCGAGGCAGCGCCGTCATCCTGATGATGGGCGCGCACGTCGTCAAGTGTGGGCTCAGTCCCCTGGTGATTGATCTGATGCGCCGCGGCCTGGTCACGCACGTTGCAATGAACGGGGCCGGCGCGATCCATGACTTCGAGTTTGCCCTTATCGGACAAACGAGCGAGAGCGTCGCCAGGTATGTTCAGACCGGGGAGTTCGGGCTTTGGAAGGAGACCGGCCGGATCAACGATGCTGCGGTCATTGCGCAGCGAGATGGCATCGGGCTCGGCGAGGCGATTGGCCGGATGATCGAGCAGGAAGCATTTCCGCATCGTGGCATCAGCATACTGGCGGCGGGATATCGCCTGCAAATCCCGGTGACGGTGCACGTTGCTATCGGCCAGGACATCATCCATGAGCACGCGAACCATGACGGCGCGGCTTTCGGGCAAGCGTCATACACGGATTTCCTCATCCTTGCGGAGAGTGTCACCCGCTTGGATGGCGGTGCATTCCTGAACATCGGCACGGCGGTTATGGGGCCGGAGGTCTACCTGAAGGCGCTCACTATGGCGAGGAATTTGGCGCACCAGAAAGGCGCTTCGATCCGGAACTTCACCACTGCAGTATTCGATCTGGTGGAACTCGGCGAGGACACGAGCCACGAAGCGCCGAAGGACGACCCGCGCTACTATTTCCGGCCTTACAAGACCATCCTTGTGCGCACAGTGGCGGATGGCGGCGAGAGTTTCTACGTCAAGGGTGACCACCGCGAGACGCTGCCGGCGCTCTATCACCTCCTTGATGGTGCGGATAACCAGCCATGATGACTGCAGAGCGGTTGAGCGAACTGCTTGAGAGATTCGCGTCCAGGCGCGTTGCTGTTGTCGGTGATTACTTCCTCGACAAGTACCTGGAGTTCGACCCGACGCTGGCGGAGATTTCGCTTGAGACGGTAAAGCTCGCGAACCAGGTGGTGAGCGTGCGGCACAGCCCTGGAGCGGCCGGCAATGTTGTAAGCAATCTCGTGGCTTTGGGGGCCGGCGAGGTCATACCGATAGGGTTCACAGGAGAGGACGGCGAGGGCTTCGATCTGCGCAAGGACCTGCGCGACCTCGGCTGCAACACCGGATACTTGCTCCAGGTTCCCGAGAGGCGCACCCCTACCTATCTCAAGCCCAGAGATTGTCGCGTGCCTGAGTTGGACGGCGAGTCTGAGCGGTTCGACATCAAGAACCGGGAGCTCCTTCCGGCGGAGGTAGAGGATGCTCTGGTGGACATACTGGAGGCATTGGTCCATCAGGTGGATGCCTTTGTAATCGCCGACCAGGTTGATGAGCCGGATTGCGGCGTGATCTCGGCTGTAGTTAGAGACACACTGTCGAGATTGGCGAAGGAGTTTCCGGAGGTAACCTTCTGGGCGGACAGCAGGCGCAGGGCAGGGTCATTCCACGGCATCGTCATCAAGCCTAACCAAGAAGAAGCTGTGAAGGCTGCATTCCTTGGTCATGAGGTTGAGAGCGACCTCGACACGATTCTCAGCGCCGGGCGTGTGCTCAGGGTTAGGACGGGCAAGCCGGTATTCCTGACCCGTAGCGCGCGTGGTATCGTACTGTTCGACGATGATGGATGGCAGGAGGTTCCGGCTGTTTACGTCGAGGGACCCATTGATCCCACTGGGGTGGGGGACACGGCGTCCGCTGCGGCGGCGTTGGCTCTCGCAAGCGGGAGTACGTCCGTGGAGGCAGCCCTCGTCGCAAATCTCGCTGCGTCTGTCACCATTCAGCAGCTAGGCGTGACCGGTGCAGCGGCTCCCGATCAGCTCCCCGCGCGTCTCGAGCTGTGGCACAGCCAGATGGAGAAGTGCGGCTCCAAAGACAGTCTCTAGCGGCATCTCCAGCCTCGTATCGAGCCTCGGATGCAGGCTTTCCCCAACCCAGCGCCGATCTCCAGCCTGCCGCACATGTCCCCGCGAAGACCTCCACGTTTAGACACAAGCTCTGGGGGGAAGACCTTAGGTGACCAGCGGTCTGGCAGAAGGCGCGCAGCGTAGGCTTTCAGATCGCTCCGGCAAACTTGCCACAGATTGGCTGGATGGTGGGGATGAAGCGCATAGTCTTGACCGGGGCCTACTGCTCCAAGAACAAAGGGGATGCAGCCATGAGGATCGCTGCGGTTAGGGCTATCAAGAAGTCGCTGCCGGACGCCTGCGTTACCATCCTTACCCCGTATCCCGAAATAGACAGGTCCGTCTACGATGGCAGCCGGATCGTACACTGCAGCAGGCGTGAACCCAGGAAAGCCATCGGCGTCCTAACGCGCGTATTGCTCTGGTCTCTCGCTTGTCGCACGCTGAGATCGGATCTCCGGCGACTGGCGAATACGGATGAGATTCGTTCCTACATGGACGCGGATCTCATTGTGGACTTGAGTGGAGACGGGCTGACTGAGGAGTATGGGACAAAGTGCACCCTATCGCATCTTGTGCCGATAGTGATCGGGTTGATCTTGGGCAAGCCCGTCTTCCTATGTGCGCAGACAATAGGGCCTTTCAGGAAAACCAGCGTCCTGGCCAGGAGTGTTCTGAACAGGGTGACGGCAATATCCGTCCGCGAGAGGCTGTCGCTGACCACCATTCAGCGATCTGGGATAACGAGACCGAAGCTATATCTGGCTGGGGATATGGCGTTTCTGCTCGAGCCGTGCGCAGCGGATCATGCGAGGGATCTGCTGGTGTCGGAGGGTATTGATGTTGCGCGCCCCCTTGTGGGGATGTCAGTGGCCCGCCTGCCGGGCCATGTCCTGGAGCTGGGCCGGAAGTGCTTCGGCCCTCGCGAGTTCGAATCAACCGTAGCAGGCATGGCAGACCTCATAGTCGAGAAATTGAATGCGGATGTAGTCCTCATCTCTCATGCTACCGGCCCTGGGGTCAGGCGCGACGATCGGGAGGTCGCGAAAGCTGTCCACCTGATGTGCCGCCGTGGAGACTCAGTCCACGTTATCGAGGGCGACTATTCTCCTTCAGAGCTCAAGGGGATCATAGGTCAAATGGCTCTTTTCATTGGGCTGAGGATGCACTCGAATATCGCTGCGCTTTCGATGAACGTGCCGACAATCGCTGTTGCATATGGGCCGAAGGCCCGGGGCATAATGTCCCTGGCGGGCCAGGAGAAATATGTCCTGGACCTCCCGCAGCTTTCGGTGAAGGCTCTCTTTTCGATGGTCGAACGTGCCTGGGCCGAGAGGGAAGAGATGAAGTCTGACTTGGCGCAGTCCACGGGTCGGATGCGCGCATTGTGCGCGAGGAACCTGGAGATCATCGCCGAGCTGCTGGATGGTGCTGGGTATCCGAGAGAAACCGCTTGATCTGAGACTGAGAGCATTCTCTCTGAGTGGTGAGAGTCATGAGGCTGACGAACGTACCGATTCTGGGGGCATGGTATCAGGCCAACTACAACTGGCTCGTCCGCCGATACTATGCTGCTCGACGGCGGCTGGGCCTTCCCACTCTGCGCGCGGTCCACTGGGTGACGACATTTCGCTGCAACTTCTCCTGCAAGGGGTGTGAGGCGAAGGCCGGAGTGGCGCGCACAGACGAGCTGACCACTGCGGAGATGCACTCGCTGGCTCACGAGATGTCCCGAATGGGCGTCAGGACGCTGGAGCTTGGCGGCGGCGAGCCGCTGCTGAGAGAAGACCTCTTCGACGTCATCCATCTCGCGAACGATCTCGGGCTGAATGTCGGGCTGGGAACTAACGGCTATCTCGTAGGGCACTTTCGGAACGAGTTCCGAAAGTGCAAGCTTGCCTGGGCCTTCACGAGCATTGACGGTACTGAGGAGAGCTGCGATTCATACAGGGGCATGCCGGGTGCGTTCGAGCGAGCCATGGAAGCTCTGGCATTCTTCAGAGAGATTAGGGTTCCTCTCAGGATAGCGATAACCGTGGTGCGCCCGGAAACGCTAACCGAGCTTGATCGGCTCGGCGAGTTCATTGCCGATTCGGGGGCGACTCTATGGCGCCTCGGACCCTGCCTGCCCGTTGGACGCGCCGAGGACGACCAGTCGCTCTTCCTGAATGATGGCCAGCTCAAGGAGTTAATGGCGTTTGTGGCGGGAGCCCGACGGCGCTTCAGGGTTGAATTGACCGAGGGCGCGGGGTATCTCGGCTGCTGGGAGCGTGCGACGAGGTACACTCCGTTCGTCTGCCGTGCCGGCATCAAGTTGTGTGCCATTCTGCCGGACGGCTCTGTGGTCGGCTGCCAGCTGCCTTACGACAGCAAACTCGCCCAGGGAAATGTCAGGGAAAGGCCGCTGAGAGAGATATGGAGAGACGGATTCCGCGAGTTCAGACAGCCTATCTTGAGCGAGGAATGTCTGCGGTGCGGATACTTGAAGAGTTGCAACGGCGGGTGTTGGATGATGCGGCGAAGCGGAAGGGAATGCCTCAAGCGCATCTGGGAAAACTGGGACGCAGACGGGAAGTGAGCGGGGATGGTTTCATTGATCGCGGAATTAGTCGGCCTGCAGAAGACGCAGTGGCTCGCCGGGCCTGAGCTGGAACGGATTCAAGCGCGCAAGCTCCGCCAAGTCATAGCGCATGCGTACAGCAGCGTCCCTCTCTACAAATCCCTGTTCGATTCTGCCGGATTGTCGCCTGTGCAGGTCAGCAGTGTCAGCGATCTAAGCCGGCTGCCCATCGTGAGCAAGGCGGATATTCAGCGCGCAGGCCGCAGTGCGTTCGCGCAAAATGTAGACCTATCAGGATGTGTTTGGTTGAAGACGAGCGGCTCGGACGGGTCGGCCCTCAGCCTCCCTTTCACGAAGCTAGACAAAGCTCGCCGCGTTCTGAAGGAAATACGTGCGCTGATCGCAAACGGCTTTCGATTGACCGATCGCATGATTCTCATAGTCGAACCCCGCTGTGTGGTGGAGCACAACGCCTGGTTCCAGAAGCTGGGGCTGCTCAGACGAAAGTGCCTTTCGATATTCTGCAGCCCCGCGGAACAGCTTGTCTGGATCAGGAGTTGGAAGGCTCAGGCCCTCTACGGTTACACCTCGGAACTGCGTATCCTGGCTGACATACTTGTGGGGTCGCAGACCGGAACTCCACCGATGCGCCTGGTCATCACTTCGGCGGAACTGCTCGAGCCGGTCGCACGGCGGAGCATCGAAAAGGCGTTTGGCGTGGCTCCTACGGACTTCTACGGCTCGATGGAGTTGGGCTGGATAGCCTGGGAATGCCCTGAGCGCGCCGGGTATCACATGAACTCCGACTGCCTAATAGTTGAGTGCGTGAAGGATGGGCGTCCGGCTGTGCGTGGGGAAGAAGGCGAACTCGTAATTACCAATCTCTACTCCTTCGCGGCGCCCTTAATCCGGTATGCGACGGGGGATGTCGGTACGCTGTCCACTGGCTCGTGTAAGTGCGGACGAGGGCTTCCGCTGATCTCGTCAATCCGCGGACGTATGGTGGATCGGGTAGTCCTTCCGAGCGGCGAGATGATCTCTCCCTATGTGCTTACGTGCGCCATTGAGAATGTGCCCGGCGTCAAACGATTTCAAATAGTCCAGGACGACTCTTCCAGGCTGCGAGTGGACTTCGTGCCCGCATGTGATCCGGAGGAGATCGTCCCACTGCTGGCGGCTCGGATTGAAAGGGTAGTCGGTCCGACGATGCAAGTTGACGTGAGGCCGGTAGATGATATCCACAGAGAAGAATCAGGAAAGTTCAAAGTGGTCAAGTCGGAACTGGGTAGAGCTTGCGGGGTCGCGGATAGGGTTTGATGCGGAACTCGTGCGGCCTCGCGAATCCGAGACAGTCAACCTGGCGCGGAGGTTTCTCTCGCTCCTGCGGCACAGGACGCTGGCTCTCCACGTCTTGGAGGGGGAGCTGCCCTCCGGACAGCCGCTCAGACTTGTCGTGGCAGACGATCACCGGGCCGTGCCTTTTATCGAACACCTTCTTGGCGCACCCCAGGTCACGCAGTCATGCCTTGGGAGGATATCGGCGCTGCAGGCACATAAGCTCGACATGGACTGCGATATGGTGGTTGCGACCGCAAACCGCCTGCTCAGCAGGTCCTTTGTGCGGGCTGGTTTCCATATCGTTCCAGTATGGGTGCGGCTGTTTATTGACCTCTCCATCCCTCCCGAGGAACTGCTCCGACAACTGGGAGGCTCGGTAAGGGAAGACGTGCGCAAGGTACGGTCTAGGGGTTTCACCTACGAGGTCACGAAGGACGATCGCTGGCTGACGCGATTCTACGACAGTATGTATCTTCCATATGCGCAGTCCCGCTATGGAAGCCTGGCGGTCGTTCAACCGCGGGCGCGTATCAGACGACTCTTCGAGCAGGGCTGCCTGCTGATCGTGAAAAGGGATGATGTTCCAGTAGTGGGTCTCCTTATGATACCCGACGGGCCGACGCTGAGGTGTCCATATATGGGCGCGGTCGAGGATGACTTCGGATCGGCAAGACACGGCGGATCCGCAGCCTTCTATTGGTATGGGATTCAATGGGCCTACTCCCAGGGTTGCAAGGCGATCAATTTCGGGCATTCGAGGGCGTTTCTGGGCGACGGAGTGCTCAGGTATAAGCTCAAATGGGGTATGCGCGTGGTGGAGGATGACGATGCCGTGTATGATTTCGCGATCAAGGTGATGCCGGGCAGTGGAGCAGGCGGGGAATTCCTATCGGCGAACCCGTTTTTCCACCTCGGTGATGGGAGGTTGCAGGTGTACTCGCCTGAAACCGGCGGCTAGCCAGGCCAAAAAACATCTTGACAAACAAATGTTCGATGCCTATAATCTCAATTGGGGCTGGTTGCAAAGAGAGAGCGAGCCATGTGGGACCTGCGATGCGCGACAAGTCCCCACGTATCACACATTATTCGTCTTCGCATTTGGAGATTAGAATAGAACATGCGTTCGATAATGCATTTCTACGCGGAGTCGTTCCATGCATCGCTCGAGCGGCTCAGGAGGCCGGAGCTTGCCGGGAAACCGGTGGTGGTGACGCACAGCTCCGGCCGAGGGGAGTTCGTCGTTTCCGCCTCCAGAGAGGCGGCGGCTGAAGGCGTGCGCGAATCCATAACCGCCCGCCACGCCGGACGCTACTGCCCCGACGCGATATTTCTCCCGGCGAACTGGGCTATGTACAGGGAAGCATCGGATACGGTGATGGATATACTCTCGAATTTCTCACCACTCCTTGAGCCTCAGTCGCTCGATGGGGCGTATATGGATGTCACCGGCTGCTTCTCGCTCTTCGGCTCGCCGAGATCAATGGCGGCGGAGATCAGGCGAAGGGTGGCGAAGGAAGTCGGTGTGCGGGTTTCCGTCGGCATAGCTCGGAGCAAGCTCGTGTCGAGTGCGGCATCGTCGGCCGCCAAGCCTGATGGATGTCTGGAGGTCAGGCCCGGATCGGAGGTCGAATTCCTGAAGCCGCTTCCGGTTGGTTGCCTCTGGGGAGTAGGGCCGAAAATCGAGAAAAGGCTGCTGAATCTCGGCGTGCGGACGATCGGCGAGTTGGCGGCAATTCCGGAGAGGCTGCTGATGAGGCAGTTCGGCGCTCTCGGAAGCAGGTTGCACAGGCTTTCGCTTGGGATTGACTATAGTCCTGTGATGGCGCTGTACCCACCCGCGATGGTTAGCATCGAACATACGTTCGAACATGTCGGAGAAAATCTCTGTGAGCCGGGGCTTGTCGAGCCATATTTGCTTTGGATGTGTGACCGGCTGGCGATGAAGCTCAGGAAGCGGAGTCAGCAGGCAAGCGTAGTTGCGATCGGTTTGGAATTCGAGGGGTTTCCTGAAATCAGTCGCTCATATACCTTGAAAACTCCTGTCTCCACGGCCCACGGCATATATACCGGCGCCAGGCGAATCCTCAGCTCGGAGATGCAGGGAGCGCGGATCAGGGCGATAAAGTTGACCCTGAGCGGCCTAGAATCCGGCGAAGGGCTCCAGCTCAGCTTCATAGGCGACACCGGGCGCAGGATGAAGCTTGACGCGGTGCTGGAGAGCATACGCGCCCGCTTCGGCGAACATGCGATTGCATCTGGATCCCAGTACTCCATCACTCCAATACTCCATTCTGCCTACTTGAGTGACAAATGAGCAAGCCAATACCTTCTCAGATACAGATCTCTCTTGATGACAGGAGGCATGCGCCGTCGGCGTTTCGCTGGCGGGGGAGGCTGTATCGCATCGCCGCCGTCCAGGAGTGCTGGCGTCTTGTCGGCGCATGGTGGGATGGCGAAGGCGAGCGAACGTTCTTCCGCGTGCTGGCCGAGAACGGCGGCGTCTTCGAGCTTTGCTACGACCACCGAAGGCAAATCTGGCTGCTCGAACGGGTCGAGGACTGAATCCGGGGACGGAATGAAGGAACGTCCAACATCGAACTTCCAACGTTGAACGTCGAACTATAGGTTCCTAAAGCCGACTGCTATGTTCGCACACCTGCACGTACATTCGAATTTCTCTCTCCTCGATGCCGGAAGCTCGGTCGAGGCGCTGATTGATCGGGCGAAGGAGGTCGGCTGCGACTCTCTGGCCGTCACGGATCACGATGGCCTGTACGGCGCTGTCAGGTTCTACAAATACGCCCGGGAGGCCGGGATCAAGCCGATAATCGGCGCGGAAATGACTCTGGAGAACGGCCATCACGTCGTCCTGCTTGCGAAGAACCTCGATGGATACTCGAACCTGTGCAGGATCGTCACCCGCGCCCAGCTTTCGCATGAGAAGGGCCGCGCCGCCGCCAGCCTGGAGTTGCTGGACCGGTGCAGGGAGAACCTGTTCTGCCTGTCGGGATGCAGGAACGGCGAAGTCGCAGCGCTGCTCCTCAAAGGCAAGGCCGCCGCTGCGGGGGAGGCGGCCGCCCGGTATGCCGAGCTATTCGGCGGAAAGCACTTTTTCATCGAGATGCAGAACCACCTGCTTCCCGGCACTGCCCTGCTGAACTCGCAGCTCTATTCCCTTGCAGAGAAGCTCAAGCTCGGCGTGGTGGCGACGAACAACCTCCACTACGCCCGGAAGGAGGATTTCAAGGTTCAAGATGTCCTCACGTGCGTGCTGACGCTCACCACGGTGGATGAGCGAAGCCCGCTGCGCAAGCAGAACTGCGAGTACTACCTGAAGTCTCCACAGGCGATGGCCAGGCTGTTCATAGATTATCCGAAGGCGCTAGCGGCCACGGCGAAAATCGCCGCTCAGTGCAATCTGGATCTTGGCTTTGGAACGTACCGGTTTCCGGGTTTCCCTGTTCCCGAGGGCGAAACGGCGTACAGCTACCTGTGCAAGTTATGCTTCGAAGGCTTATCAAGGTTATACAAACCCATCACCCGTAAGGCCACAAAGCGGCTCCGGCACGAGCTCTCGATCATCCACGACCTGGGTTTCGCCGAGTACTTCCTGGTGGTCTGGGACATAGTCCGTTATGCCAGGGGGCAGGGAATTCGATGCTCCGGCAGAGGCTCGGCTGCCGACTCTATGGTGGCTTACTGCCTGGGAATCACGATCGTTGATCCCGTCGAGCACGATCTGCTCTTCGAGAGGTTCCTGAACCCGGAGCGCAAAGGGATGCCCGATATTGACATAGACTTCGATGCCGCGAGGAGAGATGAGGTCATAGATTACATATACAAGCGCTGTGGCGAGGACAAGGTTGCCATGGTTTGCACGGTGAGCACTCTATGCGCGAAGTCGTCAGTGCGGGACATCGGGAAAGCCATGAACTTCCCTCCAGAAGAGATAGACCGGCTTGCGTCGGCGCTGCCGCATACAGGGGCGAAGCGCATCCGCGAGGCGGTCGAGAAACTTCCCGAGCTTCGGAACGGCGGTATCTCTCTCAGCAAGATGGATGCCTTGGTAGACATCTGCGAGAAAGTTGACGGCTTTCCCCGGCATTTGAGCGTGCATTTGGGGGGATTGGTCATCAGCCGGGGGCTTCTTACCGACCTGGTGCCGCTGGAATGGGCCACGAAGGGCGTGATCGTATCCCAGTTCGACAAGGACGACATCGAGGCGCTCGGCCTGGTGAAGATAGACATCCTCGGCCTGAGGAACCTCTCGGCCATCGAGGATGCCCTGGCGATGATAAAGGAAAACCACGGCATCGAGCTGGACATTGACAATCTCCCGCTCGACGATCCGAAGGTCTATGAAATGCTCCGCTCCACTAAGACGGTTGGCCTCTTCCAGGTGGAATCGCCTGGTATGCGAGGGCTTCTCGGCAGGCTCCAGCCGACCCGATTCGACGACCTCACCGCGAATATAGCGCTCTTCCGTCCCGGTCCGATGCAGGCGGACATGATAAACCCATTCATCAAGCGCCGACATGGTGAGGAGCCGGAAGTTTATCTCCATCCCAAGCTCAAGCCGATTCTCAAGGAAACCTACGGCGTCGTACTCTACCAAGAGCAGGTGCTCAGGATATCGAGCGCGCTCGCGGGATTCACACCGGGCCAGGCTGATTCCCTGCGCCGTGCCATGACTACCGACCGCTCTCAGGACGAGATGGAGAAGATAAAGGATACTTTCATCCAATGTGCGGTGAAGAATGGAGTGGAGCAGGGGATTGCCGAAAAGGTCTTTTCGCAGCTCAGGGCTTTTGCGGCGTATGGATTCTGCAAGGCGCACGCCGCTTCGTTCGCCAAGATCGCCTACCAGACCGCCTATCTGAAGGCGCATTACCCGGCGGAGTTCCTGGCTGGCATACTCTGCAACGAGCCGATGGGCTTCTACCCGGCGAACGTAGTCCTGGAGGAGGCGCGCCGCCTGGGCATCGGCATCCTCGGCGTGGACGTGAATAGAAGCCGAAAGAAGTTCAGCGTGGAGGATGGAAAGATCAGGATAGGGCTGATGCAGGTGAAGGGTATCAGCGATGCGGAGATCGAATCCATATTGGAAGCGAGGAAGACGCAGGAGTTCAGCTCGTTCAGCGATTTCTGCCTCCGAACCCGGATAGACCGACCGGTTATTGAGAACCTGATCAACTGCGGGGCATTCGACCGATTCGGCCATTCGAGGGGCAAGCTCCTCTGGCTGCTTGGCGAGGTGCTTCATGTGAGGGGTCAATCCCCAATCCGAAATCCGCAATTGTTCGAGGGTCTCTCTGCCACTGATCTGGATGAGCAGGTGGCCTGCCTGCCCGATGTGCCTGAGCCGCCGCCGCATATTCGGGTGAGGATGGATTACGAGATACTCGGGATCTCGCCGCTCTGCCATCCGATGGTTTTCTACAGGCAGACGCTCATGAAGATGGGGGCGGTGAGGAGCAGCAGGCTGGGAGAAATGCCTAGCCATGCGGTTGTTAAAGTAGCGGGCGTAGTGGTGACGTGCATGCGTCCGCCCACCAGGTCGGGCGTCATCGTAGTCTTTGTTACGCTGGAGGATGAAACTGGACTGGTGGACACGGTCATATTTCCCAAGGTGTATGAGAAGTATGGCCCGGTAATCTTTAACAGCCCTGGCCTCATCATCGAGGGCAAAATAGAGAGGTCCGGCCAGCGGGGTATATCGGTTATAGCAAGGAAGGTTTGGCCCCTTACAACCGATCATAGGAACGAAGGGCTTTCCGCCGATCCCTACCGATATCCTGAGCGGAAGCATTCAGCCGGTCAACGCTCTTGGGTGAAAGGCCAGGGCATGTGAAGAATGAGACGTTGACAGCGCAACCCGCATGGTGCGTAACGTCGAACTTCCAATCCGCCGTAGCCACAACGTGGGACCTGAAACTTGGAACCTGGCACTTGAAACCTGGAACTCAGATTGTAGGTTTGTCAAACATGTGTTACACCACCTCCTGGTAATGACGGAGCATCTGGGATGCGGAGCGCCACCCATGGGCCATCAGCGGCTGGCGGTTGGATTCTCCAAGGTAGCGGTTGAACTGG